>VOFC01001390.1_pt1 | contig 87364 bp, 165 predicted proteins | sample 5384161 | NCBI WGS metagenome assembly VOFC01 (sample SAMN12384722, study PRJNA508395) | human gut metagenome | isolation source: healthy gut B | host: Homo sapiens | reverse complement strand
TTTATATATTTAAAATTTGGAGAATTTATAAGTATTATTCAAGTAGTTTATGGTTTACTTAGTATTATAATTGTTTTAATGATTATCAAGTATAGTAAAAAGATTAAGTAGCGATTTAATATGGATATTACTGATTATGCTTTTTCCATTAATTGGAACACTTCTTAATAATATGAAAAAGAAGTAAAGTTTTAAAGAATATTAATGAAAATATAGAAAATGGTCAAAAATACTTAATACAAGATGAATTTATAAAAAAAGAAATCGATACTAAAAATTTAGGACAATTAAAATATATAAGTGAATTTGCAGGATTTCCTGTAACGAAAAACAATGAGATAAACTATTATTCTCTTGGTGATGACGTTTATCCTGTTATGTTAGAAGAACTAAAAAAAGCCAAAAAATTTATTTTTATAGAATATTTCATTATTAATAATGGTACTATGTGGCAAGAAATTTTAGATATATTAAAAGAAAAAGCAAATTCAGGACTAGATGTAAGAGTATTATATGATGATATGGGTTCTTTTGCTATGCTACCTAGTAATTATCCAAAGTTACTGGGAAAATATGGAATAAAATGTATGCAATTTAATAAATTATCGCCATTTGCAGGTATTATTATGAATAATAGAGATCATAGAAAAATAATGATAATTGATGGACATACTGCTTTTTCTGGTGGAATTAATATTTCAGATGAATATATAAATATAAATAGTAAATTAGGAGTATGGAAAGATAATGGAATTAGGATAAAAGGTGAAGCTGTTTGGAATTTTACTGTTATGTTTCTAGAAATGTGGAATTCATTTAAAAAAGAAGATAATGATTATAATAAATACAAATATAATTTTACTGAAAAGTATAAGGAAAATGGTTTCGTTGTACCTTATGGGGAAAGTCCATTAGATGATGCTATAACCGGCGAAGATATTTATCTAAATATTATCAATCAAGCGAAAAAAGTATGTTTATATTTATACACCTTATTTAATTATTGATACAGATATGATAAATAGTTATTTATACTTATACGAATGGTTTTGTACATAGCAAAGTATTTTTATCCGATGATGAAATAGCAACTGTAGGAACAATAAACTTAGATTATAGAAGTTTATATTTACATTTTGAATGTGGTATTTATATGAAGGATACAAATGTAATAAAAGATATCAAAAAAGATTTTGAGGATTCCTTTAAAGAATCACATAAAGTAGATGAAAAAGAAGCAAAAAATGGTTTATTTAAAGGACTATGGCAAGCTATTTTAAGATTATTTGCTCCAATGATGTAAACGATATAAAATTAGATAAATAAAAATTATAATTTGTTGATAAAATGATTTGAAAATATATATAAACAAAGCAAAAAAATTTTGTTGAAATGATTGGAGGAATGGGTTAAAATGAAATGTATGTATATAAGAAAAAACAATAGTTATTATATTGAACAACCATATAATGGTATATATCAAATAAGTGGAGATGAATACAATTCGATAGAGAAACTTGTTAGATAAATTACAAGTTATAGTTATGATTAAAATATTAAATATATTAGAAGTTGATTAAAATATCAGCTTCTTTTTTTTGCTTAAAACGAAAGGAAGTGATACATTTGCAAAGAGAGGAGCTTACAGAACAAATAGGAAAATTAAATATCAAAATAATTAAAGCAAATAAGGAATTAGATGAGCTTGAGCTTAAATATAAAAAAAAAAAAAGTTAGAAATAAGGAAATACAAAAATGAATCAGTAGGATTACAGCTTGAATTACAAGAACTTGAACTTGAAAATTGGAAAGAAATCCAGGAGGAACAAAAAATAAAAAGAATTCAAAAAGAAACAATGAAGAAGTATTCTGATCCCAACAATAAGTATTATTCTCAAGAAAAAGCTATTACAATTCTGAAGATTTATACAAGAGTTACATGGAAAGAAATATACTTCCTTACAATGACTAGAAAGGAGCTTATTTTGGATAAAAATATTAAAATTATATATAACAAATTAGAAAATATAAAATTGAATCAAGGCTATATTGATTTAAGTAATTCTAGTATTCAAAATAAAAATGATTTAGTAGATGTTTGTAATATCATCACAGGCTGAACAAGTTAATGGAAAAAGCAACAATATAGATAATATATCAAATATAGGTAAAATGTTTATAAATGATACTAATAAACCTACTGAAAGAAAATTAAGCGTTATTTAAAATTTATCTATAAAAAGTCAAGAGGGAGTAGGGGAGCATAAAATTAAAACTAACTATAATGCATAATATAAGATTAATTGGATAAAGTTTTAAAAATAATTAAAAAAAGATTATTAATAATTTTAAAATTATGATAAAACAAATTTAATGAAATAAAAAAATAGTAGAAAGTAAATTTAGAATTTAAAATAATTTTAGAATTTTGTAATTAAAATTTTATTTAAAAATTTATAAATTTATATAAATTATTCAATTTTGATTTTGTGCAAAGTTTTATATAAAATTATATAAAATCTAAAACCGAACATTTCTTTAGATTTAATTTTTACAAATGCAAAACTTTTCTTTTTGATATTTATAAATCGATTCAATATTATTACAGCAATTAATAGTTTATTAAAAATTAAATTTATATATCATTTAAAGTTTCTATTAGAATTATTATTTGTAGTTTAAAATAAATTATAAATATGGACGCATGAAAATCGTTTTTAAGACATTTTAATAATTAAGCAATTAAGTTATATGTCTAATAATATGGCAAAATATAGACAATATAGATCTGATTAATAAAAAATGCAAAAATTCAAGAAATATCAGCATACTATAAAATATGCAAAAAATGGTCAAAAAAAGCGACGCACGAGAATCGATTTTAAGGTGTTTTTATTTTTAAGACATATAGTTTGTTATTGCAAAAAATATGGCAAATATAGTGATTTGAGCATTTTAGAGATTTTTATAAAAAAATAAGAAATTTAATATAAAATATATTATTGAAAATAATTAAAATAAAATTTAAGTGGAAAAATAATTTGAATATAAAATTATAAAGATAATTTATAAGATTGGCTAAGATTTGATTTTAAATTGAAATAAGATTAAAGATCTGGAACTAGACTAACATTATTACAATAATAAATATATAAAGTAATAACATTAGTCAAACGATAGCTAATAATTAAGCTATAAAAAGAGTGTAAGTAAAGTGGTTGTAAGGCATTGGAATGTATGCCTATATATTTTACTCCTACACCTTATTGCGCAAAACTTTGATTTTGTGCAATGTTCTATATCCCTTTTTTACACTTTTCCTTATCTACTTCTACCTCTCTTCTATTGTTTATTGATATGTTAAAGTGAATCCAATTATAATTTACTATTTTATTATTTTATGTTTTTTAAATTAGCTTTGGCAATGATTTTATTTTAAAAATTATTATTCTTCTTCTCTTATGATTAAATTTTAGTTTTATTAAAGTTATATTTATCATTTAATATTTATTTTTATAATTATAAAATTTTTGATTATTAAAAAATATTTGTAACTTTTACAATTTTTTCTTTTATTCCCCTTTTGTAAAAGTAACTTCATTCATTGCCCAAAATATCTCTTTTTAAAAGTATTTACCTTTTGGTAATTGAATTGACTCAAGTTCTGATAATTTTCCTTCTATAATATACCAAGTTCCTACTTCAGTAGGATTAAAAAATTTGGCAATTACCTTACTATTTCCTAACTTTCCATCTTGACTACCAAGTGGATATTCTTTTAATTTTTTCTTCTAAGTCCTTTGTTAATAATTTCATTTAAAATTCTTCCTTTTGATTTTTTGCAAAAAAAGAGATATTGATTAGATTCAATACCTCGTAATTTTTTATTATTTAATTTTTGTAATATTGCTAAAGTATTTTGATTTACTTATTGTAATTTTTTACTTACTTAAAGTCTTTCTTTGCCAACTTTTCTTGTTACATTTTGGACATTTCATATATCGTGTAGTTCCAGAGTGCATTGCAAAATATACTTGGCTATATTTTGGTACATATTTATGATGACATTTTTTGACATTCATAATAGCCTGTTTCTGTTTCTATTTTTAATGCAAATGAAACACCTATTATTAAAAAGAACAAATGCTAATATAAACAACACTATTTTAGCAATATTATTCTCCACTAAAAATGATGTAACAAAAATTAGTATTAAGAAAGATATTGCCGAACTAAATCCAATCACCTTTTCATACATCGTTAATTTTTTATTTTGCATTTCTTCCTTTTGTGCCATTTCTAATAATGTTTTTTCTGCAACTTCATTATAATTATTCATTTCAATAAACTCCCCACATAATAATTCATTTACACTTATTTTGAGTTCATTACACAAATCGAGCATTATTGATGAATCAGGCATTCCTTTTCCGTTTTCCCATTTTGAAATAGCTCTATCTGTAATGTTTAATTTCTCTGCAAGTTGCATTTGAGTTAAATTATTCTTTTTTCTACATTCAGCTATAAATTTCCCAATTTTAATCTGATTCATATCATTTACCTCCTTCAAATTAAGTGTAAATTATTATCTAAAAAAGTACACAGACTAATCGTTGAGTGGGGTATTTTTCTTTATCAACGATTAGTTGAATTGTTATAATTTGTGTGATAACTTGTAATTTATCGAGATGATTGTAACATAAAAGTTAGATATTTTTCAAATCAATATATAACTTTCTAAATTTTATTATGCATGTATAATATTTGTATTCTTTGAAATCTCACTATTGATTTATATTATTGCTTATCTTTATCTTTTTTTGAAAAAATAAACTAAAAGATAGCCCAAAAGATATACCTAAACATATTCCTATACCTATTCCTGCCATACTATTTAATACATTCACAAAAACAATACTCCAAATTATTGCCATTGTTATTCCTATTATTAATCCTATAACTATATTTTTTATTTTTCATAACTTTCTCCTCCACAAATTACTATTTTTTATTGTCTTTCTTTATATCAATTAACACATGTTGTAATTTATTCTCTTTCTTTTCTTTTTCTTGATTTTTTTCAATTTCTTCATAATTTGTAAATAGATTTATTTGCTCATATTTTTTTCTCATTTTGTATTTCTTTCTCATTTATTAGATTATTTGCAGAAATGTATATTCTTCTTATTAAAAGTTTTTTATTTATTATCCTATCATAAAGTTTTTCAACCGCTTCTAGTATCTGTCTTGTAGATGATGTTTTATGTTCTAAATTTATTGTACCGTGAGCATGTTTTGGAACCTTCCTCCCATACCTATCTATTGAAATTTCTCCTTCATATACATTTTTTTCTTTAGATATATTTGAGACATCATATCCTATTGTTAATACTATCTGATCCGTAACTAAATGTTTTTCAACTAAATCTAAACTTAGTAATTCAGTCATTTCTTGAACTATTAATTTTGCTTTTTGTGCATCATATGGACAATGTAATACTTGTCCTGAATTTAAACTATTTGTTTTTGGTTTATATGACTTTATTTGTTGCATCGTACATGTACATCAATAAAAACTTCGTCTATGGAATAAACACATATATCATCTGGAGAAAAATATTTTAGATAAACATTATATATATTAGTGCTATACTTCATATATTTTTTTTATCATTCTTTGAGGCATTTTGCTATAATAAATCTAATTCATATTCTGAATGTTTTTTTTCAAGTTCGATTTTCATAAGATTTTCCCATTTTGGAGTATATGACCAGGTTTGCATTGTATTTTCTATTTGTTAATTTATATTTTTAATTTTTTTTTTAACTTAACTTCAAATAATCTTGCTTTCCTGGTATTCCATATTTTTTAATGCAGGAGTTACTGCCAAACATATTGTTTTTTCAGTTCTGCTTTTATCTGCTACTACTAGATTTGTTGTTAGAGGGTTTAATCCTCTTTCTCTTGACATTCTACTGAAGCATAAAAACTTTTTAAATCTATTGCTTGTAAACAATTGTTTGGCATTACTTTTGAAAATTTAAAAAGAGATGCTATTTTTTAATCATCTCTTGAAATTGTAATTTATCTTTCCAATTGATTTTGCATAATATCTTTAAGTGCTTCTCTAATATACTCTGGTCTAGTATTTTCATCAATGTTTAATTTTTCATCAATTTTAATATCTCTTACTTTTACCCCATAGGTCAACTCTATAAATTCAGCTAAAACATGTCTATGACAAAACTGTTGTCCTTTTTCATAGCACAATAATATTGGGTCTGTTTCATTTTGTAACAATTCTTCTATATTTACTTTAGTTAAAACTTGATTATAATATTGCTCTATATAATATCTTGTATTCTCCTCTTCTGAAATTCTACCAATATTATTATGCCAAATCTCCCAAAATGCTCTTTTGTTTTGGTGCTAAGGAAGGAATTGCTTTGCCAACAAATCCAACTTTTCTCCCTCTATCGCCTGAAATAGATATTAAATTTCCTAGCTTACATTCTTCATAATTACCTGTAAAAATTCTCGTATTCATTTTTTTCTCCAATCTGACCAAAAAATTACTATTTGTCCGCCATTTTTTTTGTGCTATGGTGAATATGCCAATTGTTTCTGCATTCTGGTTCAAAAGTTACATTTGCTATAAATATACTTGATTTCTTCCAGCTGTTTGTTTTTTCCATTTTAAATTTCTCCTTCTTATTATATATAATAAGAAGGAAAAATTTAAAAAGTAGAGACTTATTTTTAGTCAAAAATTATTTATTTTTCAGTAGATGATATCATTCCTATGCTCAGTTGCAGTTTTTTGGTTACAAATCCTTCAAAAATCTCCATATCTAATACTGATTCTGGATGCCATTGAACTCCAATAACATTATCTTTTTCGATTCCTTCAATTGTTCCATCATCACATCTAGCCACAATTCTGAAACCTGGTGCAACATCTTTTTATTGCTTGCTCATGATATGAATTTACTTCTAATTTATCTTTTTATATATTTTATACAAAAATGAATCTTCTTCTATATTTATAATATGTTTACTTTGATCTTTTAAATTGTGGTTTGGTATACTTTGAAATAAAGTACCTCCAAAAATGACATTTAGTTCTTGTATTCCAGCACATATTCTAATATAGGCTTATTTTGTTTGTTAAATTCTTCTACGCATTTCTTAACTAAAGGATGTTCATCAAATTTATCATATTTTTTATCTTTTATTGGTTCTTCATTATAATATTTTGGATGTACATCATTTGCACTTCCAGTTAAAATTAGTCCATCGCATATGTTGCTTATTTCTTCTATATTTCTTTCTGAAATTACTGGAATAAGTATAACGTCTAATTTATCAAATATTTTTCTATATGACGAATCTAAATAATACACTATATTAAATGGTTTCTTTTTTTCCGTTGTTTTCTAATCTTTCTATTATTGCTATCTTTTTTCATTTGCTTAATTCCCCTTTATTTTATTATTCAGAATTGTTATCTTCACTAGTATTAGTCGAATTATTTAAGTTATTTTTTTGTGTGTTACTATTTACTGTATTACTTGTATTGGTTGAATTTGTTGAAGTATTTGAAGTGTTTGTTTTATTAGAAGTATTATTATTTGTACTTGTATTAGTTTGTTCATTTGTAGAATTTTGTTTTGTCATATTATTTGAATTGCTATCTTTTTGATTTTTTGTATCTTTATTCGGTTGCGTTTCATTTTGTTGTATTGATGAATTTGTATTAGTTCGTTCTGGTTCTTTTGCATCAATATCATCAGTAATCCCTTTTATAATTTCTGTTACATTATTTTTATTTATGTTTTCATTATTTTTAATCTCAGAACCATTATGCTCATTACAAATTTCTGGTACTGTAAACCATAAAAAGTATTCTGTGTACGTATTAGGACATCCTGTATTTGCTTTTTTGCCAGTTGCTGAACATATAGTTGCAGTTGAAATGGCTCCTGGATTTTCGAATTTTGCACCTTTAAGTCCTGTATGAATTCTAGACATTACATTTGCCCATATTAATCCTGCTGGGTTTCTTTGGTTAAATTCTATACTTTCATTTTGGTCATAACCGTACCATGTTACTGCTGTATAATAAGGAGTAAAACCACATAACCATCTATCATAATTTTCATCAGTAGTTCCTGTTTTAGCAGCTACATCTACTCCTGATATTTTACAATAAGTTGCTGTACCATTTTCCCCTAATACTGGTTGCGTTAAAATTTCTTTTTAAGATATATGCTACTTGTTTTGAACATACACGTTTTGTTTTTGGGATGTTTTTATAAATACTGTTCCATCGTTTTTATCAATTTTAGTATAAAAAGTTGGTTCTATATATATTCCATCATTAGCAATCGTACTATAAGCTCCTGCCATTTGCAAAGGACTAATTCCTTTTTCTAATCCTCCAAGTGCTAAAGGTAGACTATTATCTTCTTCAGTTAATGTTGTAACTCCCATTTTTTCTAAATATTTTATTGAATTTTTAGGCTTTAACTTTTCCATTATTTCAACAAATGGGATATTTTGAGATGATTCTACTGCTCGTCTTACTGTTATTTTTCCTAAGCTTTTGCTATAATCTGTTGGATGATAATTATTTTCAAAATCTTGCTCTGTATCATCAAAATATCGTTGCTGCAGTTATTATCTTTTTATCAATTGCAGGTAATAATACTGCAATTGGTTTTATCGCTGAACCTGTTTGTCTTACACTTTGAGTCGCTCTATTAAAAGAACGCGCAGTTGTCTTTTCGCCTAATCCTCCAGTGCATCCAACTACATTTCCAGTTTTATGATCTATTATTACCATTGCTGCTTGTGATGAATCATCACTATTTCTAGATGCAAGTTTATATTTTTTTTGAACATTCTGTTTCCATTTGTTTTTGAATATCCGAATCTTGAGTACTATAGATTGTTAATCCTGCCATATTAATATAATTTGTAGCAAAAGTTTCTGATATATTGTATTTATCACATATATCTTTAGTAATTTCTGTTATGAGTGCATCTGTATGATATGAATATATATACTTTCACTTGATTCTATTTTTCCATTTTTAAACTTTAAACCTTTTTCAACATTTTGCATAGCTTCTTTATACTCATCTTCATTTTTATATATCCTAATTCTTTCATTTTTGTTAAAACTGTCTTTGTTCTATTTATAATTTTGCTTGAATTGTCTTTATCTGAAAAAAGGATTGTATGAATTTGGAGAATTGTTTATTCCTGCTAAAAATGCACATTCTTCAAGTGTTAAATTTTGCACTGATTTATTAAAATAATATTCTGAACCAGCTTCTACGCCATATATACTTGGACCAATATATATAATATTCAAATATGTATCTAGAATTTCATCTTTAGACAGACATGTTTCTAATTGCCATGCTTTCCACCATTCTGTTACTTTTCTTGTTATACTATCTGTAGCATCCCCAGTAAGATTTTTTACTAATTGTTGTGTAATCGTACTTCCACCAAATGAAGAAGAACCAAAATGAATAATATATGAACCAATAGCTGAAGCAGTTCTTTTTATATCTACTCCACCATGAGAATAAAATCTTTCATCTTCGATAGCTACATAAGCATTTTTTAAATTATCAGGAATTTCGTTATAAGAAACTACTTTCTTTTTTTATTTCACTTCCTAATGTTGCTATTGTATTACCGTTTATATCTTTTACAATTGAATTTTCATTAAGAGTCATATCTTTTGCTATAGATTTCCAAACATGAGCAGAAATTGCTAATTTAATTCCAAAAAATTATAATTATTATACTAACAATAATTAATAGCAGTTTCGCTTTTTTTATTTTTTTGTTTTTCTTTGTTTTATCATTTTTATCTTTCTTATCCTCTTTGTGGTTTTTCATCTCTTTAATTGCTTTTTGCTCTAAATCTTGATCTTGAATTTTTGATTTTCTTAGTCTCTTTCCTTTTTGTTTCTTTTTTCATTTTGACTATCACATTCTTTCAATTTTTATACAGTATATCATAAAAGACTTAAAAAATAAAACACTAGTGACAAATTAATATAGAAGTGGTATAATATAAATAATTGCCAAGGCAATTTTATATATAAGTAAGCCATAAAAAAAATTTAATTAAAATTTTTATGAAAGAAGGAGTTTAATTATGAGTGTAGAAACATGCCCGTACTGTGATGCAAAAGGAATAACCTATGGACCAAGGGTGGCAGAACGTAAGAAATGTCGTACATGTGGAGGAACGGGAATAGTAATTACCTGTTCTTTTTTGCAGAGGAACTGGATGGTCTACATCAAGTGGACTGTTCAATTCATCAAAGAAATGCCCGTACTGTGATGGAAAAGGACATCATTAATTAAATTGTCAATAGTTGGGGCGGAAAAAACTTGTAAGTTTTCTGCCTCAGCTTTTTTAATTTGCTTTTAGAAATAATTAGAAATATTACAATTCTGTAATATTTTATGAAATGTCCCTGATTTTTAAGTTTCTATTCCATTTTGTATTATTTTGATATATAATACTTTATATAGAATGGAGTGTGAATTTCATGATAAAAAGAGAAGAAAACCCAGACTTTTTGAATGCTTTTTAGATTATTCAACAACAATTTTAAATAAGTCTCCAAATAGTATTAAGGAATATAATTATGATTTAGCTATGTTTTTTAAATTTATAAAGATACATTTTAATATGACAAATGAAACAGATTTAAAAGAAATATACATTAAAGATATAACAATAGATACTGTAAAAAGAATAAAAATAGATGATATTCATGCATTTTTAGGTTACCTATCAACTACATACCATAGCAAACCTGCTACAAGAGCTAGAAAAATATCAACAATACGAATATTTTTCCATTATTTGTGCCAAGATGCTAGTTCTCAATTTTTATTAGACCATAATCCAGCTTTAAATTTGAAAAACTCCTACAAAAGAAAAAAAGGTTACCTAAATATTTATCGTTAGATGATAGTAAGAAGCTACTCGATGTTGCTTCTGACGAAGATAATAGAAACTGTGAAAGAGATTTTGCTATTACTACTCTATTTTTAAATTGTGGTATGCGTCTTTCTGAATTAGTTGGAATTAATATAAAAGATATAGATTTTAATGAATGTAAATTAAATGTTATTGGTAAAGGAAATAAAGAAAGAACTATATATTTAAATAATGCATGTATGAAAGCTCTTTCAGATTATTTGTCTGTAAGACCTAAAGAAGGTATAAAACATGATAAGAAATATTCTGAAAAAGCATTGTTTTTAAGTGAAAGAAGAGAAAGGATTAGTAATCGTACTGTACAATATATTATAAACAAAGAATTATCTAAAGCTGGCTTAGATAGTAATAAATATTCTGTTCATAAGTTAAGGCATACAGCAGCAACTTTGATGTATCAATATGGTCAAGTAGATATACGTGCTTTGCAAGAATTACTAGGACATGAAAGTATTGCAACTACTGAGATTTATACACATGTAAGCAATGATCAAATTAGAGATGCCGTTGAAAAAAAAATCCTCTAGCAAATTTAAAAATATATGGACTACATTATACTATATAATGTAGTCTTTTAATTAAATATAGGTATTAGTATTTTCTCTCCTACTTTTAAATTACCATCTATATTATTAATATTTTTTAATTCACTTACAATGTTTCTTATATCATTTCCTTTATAGTATTTATTTTCTTTTAGTTCTCTCTCAGATATAGACCACAATGTATCTCCCTCATAAATGAATTCTTCTTTATAAGAAACTTCAGTTTTTGAATATGTATGATTAATTCCCATTAATACTATTGATACTAATATAACTAAAATTAAACACATCATTATAAATTTTCTCTTATTTACTATTTTTATTTTCATATAATCATCTCCTTTTACTATGAAATATTTGTTCGCGTTTTGAGATAATTATAAACGAACATTTATTCTTTGTCAATATTTTTTAGAAAAAATGTTCTTTTTTTACTTGTTTTTAAAATATCTTTTTATAATATGGTTGTATGTTTGGTAATAAGCTATCAATATATACTGTGTTATATTCTTTATCTTCTATTTTTATATTTGGAAAAGTTCGTATCATTTTTTATCATTCCAAAAAGTATTAATAAAATCTGATAAAACCTTATTATTATAAGTTTTATTATAATTTTCTATTACTTTTTCTTTGTTTTCTACTTCTATATCATTTTCTACTATCATTCTATTAACAAATTGTTTTTGTGCATAACAAGTAGCTATACAATCAATTGCTAAAAATATGATTACTATTAAAATAATTAATTTAAGTTTTTTTATTGAGATTTTATCTTTTATTTTAGCAATCAATATATCAATTTTAGGATTTATAATCTTTATTAAAAATAATGTCAATACTCCCCAGAACACAGAGTAAAGCTAAGCATATTCTTCCATTAATATTTAAGAATCTATTAGAATAATCCCACCATTTTGTATGAAGAATAGTATCTACTAAAAAACTAATTGTATATTCTGTTACAGACCCTACTAAAAATCCCCCACAAAAAGTGTTAATTTGTTTTTATTAAAATATCGAGATAATAATGTAATAGTAATAGCTCCAATTCCATAAATCCCACAAAATGGTCCATATAAAAAGCTTTGCCTAGATTCCCATACTCCTTTAGTTGCAATTCCAAATAATGTTTCTATAATATATCCTATAAAACTATATATAATAAAAAATAAGCAAATAATTTCCATATGCTAATTCCTAATATAGTTACACTTTTTTTTTCATGAAATTTCCCTTAATCTTTATTTTTATTACAATGTATACTATCATAAATTTGTAAAAAAATAAAGATTTAGTACATAAATAATAGTAATTTACAGTAATATTGGGCTAACTTGTTCCCTATCTAGTGCACTTTTTATTGTTCTTATAATATATTCTGAATCAAATACAACTGATCTTGGTTTTGTTATTGGATTGTCTTGCCTAAATGGAACAAAATAATAATTATTCCTATTTAGTAACTTTCCTATATTTTCTGCATTACCACTTAATCCATTATTGGTAGAAGGTGCTATAACTAAAGGTCTTCCGTTTCTTAAATGAGATTTTGCTGCCATAATAGCAGGTGTATCTATAATATCACAAGCAAGCTTAGAAATTGTATTTCCGAGAACATGGTGCAATAACCATAATATCTGTCATCTTTTTCGGTCCAATTGGTTCCGCTTCTTGAATTGTATGAATAATCTTCTTATCTGTAAGCTCTTCTATTTCTTTTATGAAATCTTTTTGCTTTTCCAAATTTAGTATCTAAATTATAACTGTTAAAAGACATGATTGGTATAATTTCTGCTCCTTGATTTATTAATTCTTTCATTTTTGGTATTACTTTCTTAAATGTACAAAAAAGAGCCCGTTAATGCAAATCCTATTTTTATTCCTTTTAATTCCAAAATTCATCAAATCCTCCTTTCATATTACATTTATATATAATATGAAATTATGTAAATTTTGGAATTAGTTTTTTGTATTTTCATATTTAAAAATATATTTAATAAACTTAAATGGTGATAATTTGAAAAGAACAAAAAAAATTTTTAATAAATGGATCTATTTTAACAATAACTAATATAATTATGCGAAGTATTGGCATGGTATTTGGAATTTATGTATCCAATAAGATCGGGTCAGAAGCGGTTGGAACATTCGATTTAGTAATGTCTGTTTATATGTTAGCAATAACTATTGCTACATCTGGATTAAACATTGCTTGTATTTCTATTGTTTCAGAGCAATTTGCTAAAAAATTTTTTAAATGGCCTAACTGCTGTAAAAACATGTATTACATTTGCTATATTATTAGGTTTATCAAGTAGTATAATTCTATTTTTATTTTCTGATTTTATAATTAAAAATTGGTTAAATAATATAATTTCCTCTATACCGCTATATTTAATTGCATTAGGTTTACCTTTTATTGCAATATCTTCTGTTTTAAACGGCTATTTTGTTGCTGTAAGAAAAGCATATAAAGGAGCAATTTCGCAATTTTTTGAAATAACAATAAAAATCATATGTACTATTATATTTTTTAATTTCTTTTCCTTAAAAAATGTAGAAAATATATGTATTTGCTTAATTCTAGCCGATGTTATTTCTGAAATAGCTTCTTGTTTATTATGGATTATTTTATATAAATTAGATAAATCTAAACTATGGAAAAGAACAAAAAATAAAATTTCTTTTTACAAAAAAAATAATAAAAATAACCGTTCCTGTTTTTATTACATCTTGTTTACGTTCTGGACTATCTACTTTTAAAAATTTATTATTCCAATTAAGTTAGTAGCCTATGGATTCCCTTATACAATTGCTTTATCTGAATATGGTAAAATTATTGGAATGGCTTTTCCTATTATAATGATTCCTAATATGTGTATTAGTTCTTTTAGTAATTTACTTGTTCCTGAATTTGCTAGTTTATTAGCAAATGGAAATAAAAAGAGAATTATTAACATATGTAACAAACTTTTTAAAATAACTTCATTTTTTAGTATTACTTTAATTATTATCTTTATGCATTATTCAAATGAAATTAGTTTAACTCTTTTTTCATAATTTAGAGTGCTCAAATTATATTAGAATCCTTTCTCCTTTAATTTTGTTTATGTGTCTAGATAATATAGCAGATAATATACTAAAAAAGGTCTTGATAAGCAATTTGAAGATATGCTTTTACAACGTTATTGATTTAATTATTACACTTATTATTTTGTATTTTTTAATACCTTTTATTGGAATCGGGGGGGATTATTATCGCTTTATATGTAAGTGAAATATTTAATTTCTCTGCTAGTTATTTAGAATTATATAAAAAAGTATTTAAGAATTTTTAATATATTTTCTTAAATACCTTTTAATTTTTATTATAAAATTTTTTATTTACTATAAAACCTCTTATTAACCTCATTCCAATTTACAATATTCCAAAAAGCATTAATATAGTCAGGTCTTTTTTGTTAAATATTGCAAATAATAAGAATGCTCCCACATATCTAATACAAGAAGCGGTTTACATCCCCATAAAGTCAAATTTTGATGCTTTTTCGCATTGTAAAACCTCTAGCTTACTCCATTTTGGAACCCATACAAGCAAACACCATCCAGAAGCCTCCACTGCTGCACTAGCACTATTAAATTGATTTTTAAAATTATCATAACTCCCAAAATCTTTTATAATTTGTTCCATTAACTCTGAATTTGGTTCTGTTGGAATAGCAGGTCCCATATTAGTAAAAAATAATTCATGTAAAATAACTCCCGAACCAAAAAAGCTCAGATCTTTTTCTAAACATTTAATACTAGAAAAATCATTATTTTTTTTTGCCTGTTCTAGTTTTTCTTCTGTTTTATTTGTATTGTCTATATATCCTTTATACAAAATATTATAATGCAAATCTAATGTTTGCTTAGAATAATATGGTTCCAGTGCATTTAACGGATATGGCAAATCAATCATTTTAGCATAAAAAACCTCCTAAATGTTATACTTTTAAGTATATTCATTTTTAAGAGGTTTTATTAATTAATTATTTATTATTAAGCTTTTGTTTCTAAATTTTTCTGTTTGCGATTTTTTAAATATTCTAATAATATAGTTACACCAATAAATACAACTAATATTCCTAATAATATTAATATATTTGGCATTATCATTCCAGAGTCTGTTTTTATAAGAGATTCTTTTATTAATCTTATTGTATAATTCATTGGCATATATGGATAAATACTTTGGAAGAATTTTGGTACTGTTTCAATTGGGAATGTTCCTCCACTTGCTGCTAATTGTAATACTAACAATAAAATACAAAGAAATTTTCCTACATCTCCGAAATTTTCAATTAAGAATAGTATAATACTTGTAAATACCATTGAAACTAAAATACATGTTACATAATATAATCCTAAGCTTGTAACATTAAATCCTAATCCTGCTTTTTAATATGAAACCTAATACAATTCCTTGTAATGTTGCAATTCCCATGTATAAAGCTGTACGTAGATATTTATTTTTTGCATTTTTTCCTAACAATTTAAACTTATCTTCAGGGTCGTTATATAACATAACTAATGCTATTAATCCACCAACCCATAATGATATAGACATGAAATATGGTGCAAATCCTACTCCATAAGAATCAACTTTGGCATAATCTGTTTCTTCTATTTCTACTGGATCTTTTACATATTCATCTAATCCATCTAGTTTTGTTAATTCTTGTTTTTGTATTGTCTGTTCCATTATCTATTTCTGTCTTAAATGTAGTTACACCATCTGATAATGTTTTACTTCCTTCTAATGCACTTTTTGAACCTGTATTTAATTGACCTATTCCACTTTTTACTTTTTTAGAATTTTTACTTAAAGAACTTAAACCTGTTGTCAATTCTGTACTTCCAGATTTAGCACTGCTTAATCCTTGTTTTAATTCTAATACTCCGTTATTTAATGTTTGAATTCCAGAAGATAACTCTTGTAAACTTCCTGCTTGGCTCGCAAAACTTTGAACTCCTGTATTTAATTTAGATACCCCTTGTTTTAATTCTGTTCCTTTTGTAGCTAATGTACTTAATACTTCAGAACCACTTGAACTACCAGATAAACTTTGCAAAGTTTGCATTGCTTGTTGAAAATTTGAATCATTCATTGCTTCTGGATTAGCAGTCATATAAGCTTTTAAGCTTGATGCTAATGTAGTTAATTGACTTTTAGTGTTACTAATTCCTGCTATAGCACTGTTTACTCCATCTACATATGCATCTACTCCTGTCTTTAAATTGCTTACATTACCAGAAAGTTCATTTACCTTAGTTGCAACACTTGATAAATCTTTAGTATTATCTGCTAATTTATTTGTTCCTTCTTGTATTTTGCTTGCTCCAGCATCTAATTTTTCTAATCCTTGTGTCAATTGTTTACTTCCATTATAAGCACTATCTACACCTGTATCAAAATTAGAATAACTAGAATTTAATTCACTTGTTCCATTATTTAAAGTTTTTAATCCTTTTGACAATTCTGATGAACCATCTTGTATTTGTCCAGCTCCATCTGATATATCTTCCATTTTTTCTGGAACTTCCCTTAACTTATCAGATACTGAAGAAACTACTTTTTGGCTAACTTGCCCTTTTAATTCGCTTTCTACTGTGGTTGTAACTTTATTTATAATTTGTGATGCTAAATAATTGCTCTTTTGGTTTGGAGAATATGATATTGTTGTCATTTGTCTATCACTATTTTCAGCATTATTTAAAGTTTCAGTAAAATCCTTTGGAATTGTGATAGTTGCATAATACTCTTGATTTACTAAACCTTTTTGTCCTTCATCACTATCTGTTAAAACTTCGATTTGCATAACGTCTTTTTCTTTTAGACTCTCTACTAAATCATTTCCAAGATTTTCATCTTCATTTCCTTTGTCAAGGTTAATAATTGCTATTTTCATATCTTTTAAATTACCATATGGATCCCAAAATGCTTTTAAATAAAAAAGCTATACATTACTGGAATAATTATAATAGCTACTAAAATAACCCATTTCATGATTTTTTTCTTATTCATTTTACGTCCTCCTATTTTTTTTATTTTATCTATAAATATTATAAGAGCTTTTTAAAAAAAAAAGCAACAACACTTCACTACTTTTTGTATAGTAAGCTACATTTTTTTCGTGATTTGTATATACATTTGTATATTATCTTTACATCTGTATAATTTTGATTTATAATAAATTCATATTAATATAGATTGAGATAAATATATGGAAGATTTAAGAGTTCAAAGAACTTATTTATTATTAAAAAATGCTTTATTAGAATTATTAGCTAAAAAGTCATTTGATGAAATTAAAGTAAATGATATTTGTAATTTAGCAATGATACATAGAACTACATTTTATAGCCATTTTCAAGATAAATATGATTTATTAGAATATTGTGTTAAAAATATTGAACAAGAATTAACAGAAAAAATTAATACTACTCAATATTCTAATTCAAAAGAATTTTATACAAATTTGGTTATGAGTCTTTTAGAATATATTTCTGAAAATAAAAAAATGTTTAAAAGTGTATTAAAAAAATAATTTTGACAATAGTGTTAATAAAATTTTTATGAATACATGTATTAATTATATTACTGATATGTTAGAAAAAGAAAAAAGATCAAGGTATTTACCATAAAACCAAAATTCCTATTATTGCTCAATTTTATGCTGGAGCTGTTATATCAACTATTGTATGGTGGATAAAAAATGATGAATCTTTAGATAAAAAAGAACTTTGTAACTCTATTATTTCTTTAATTTTCGATATGCCTCATTCTTAATGTTAAAGCAACCAAAATTATTAAACATTCTTGCTTAATAATCTTGGTTGCTTTACTATTTATTTTGCTTGTTTGAATATTTTAAACTATTACATTTCTTATTATATTCATACCTTTTTTTTTCTTTTCTTCTTAGTCTTTTTTTGCTCATTCTTACTTGAACAAGTGATATTAAAACTAAAATAATCAATAATATTATTAAAGTTATTTTATCTTTTAATAGTTCTACTATTTTTCCAAATCCAGATATTTTGAATTGATATACCCCTTCTATTTTTTTCATAAGTTATATGCTCTTTGTCTTCTCTCCTATTATTATCTCCTTTGGTTATATATTTTGTCTTTCCATTTTCTTCAATCACTTTCACAATTCTATGTGTAATTATCTCATCTTTATTATGAAAAGAAATAATATCATTAATTTTCAATTCATCTTGATTTACTTTTTTTATAAAAATTGCATCACCTTTCATAATTGTTGATTCCATACTTTCAGATACTATTACAAAGCTTTTTAGTCCAAAAAAAATCTGGTATTTCAGTAGGATTTATATACGATTTTATCATTATTGTTAAATTAAATATAATAATAGGAATAATTATTATATAAATAAGTATAGAAATTATTTTTTCTATACTATGCATAATTTTACTGTTTTTATTAAAATTACTAGTCCTATACACTTATTTTTCTCCTTTTGATGTAACATTTACTATTTTAATATACCATATGAAAAATCTCTTTGCAATATATGTTAATGATGTAATATAAATGTAATATTTTTTAATGTTTTTTTATTTACATAGTTTTCTTTTATAGTTATAATATACTTAATTATCATATGTGGAGGAAAAAATGGATAATAATATTTTAGTTATTTCTGAAAAAGAACAAAAGGCTTATTTGCCATATAAATACGAAGAAATTCAAAAGATTTATGAAAGTCCAAATTGTAAATATAATTCTATTATGGAAATAATTCAAGATTTATATATTGTACCTTTAAATAAATTCGAAAATTTTTCAACAGCTAGATTCCGAGAAGCTTTTAACTTAATTCGTTATAAAGAAAAAAGTTCTATTTTTAGTGCTCTTGATTTAGGATTGGAATTGATGTTTAAATATAACTTAAACCCTATTATAATTGCAGCTTGTAGAAATTTAGATGAACTAGATATCTATTTGGATTGTTTAGATGAAAATGAATTATCTGATTTTAAATGTTTTGAAGTAAGATTTGAAGTTAATCCTAATCTTGTCAATAAACCAATTAGAGAATTTTAGTTTTTTAGTAAATTTCTGCATTATAATATTTGATTTTTTACATAAAATAATTATGAAAATGGAGATTATTATGAAAAATCAAATATTAAGTACCAGAATTAATAAAAAAATCAAATAAAAAATTTTTTAAATTCCAATTTTTAATTTCTATTTTTATAATAGTTATTTTAATTGGTTTTATTTGTTATTCAAGCATATCTTTATTAAAAAAAGAACAAATGTCAAAAAAAAATAACTAGTAATTATAGTATTTACAAATTATACTCTAATAATTCTAAAAGTAACGAATCTTCATACACACAAAATATTCAAAACGAATTTTTTGGAACAATTGAAATACCAAAATTAATTTATATTACCCTGTTTTTTCATTTGGATGAAGAATTATTAAAAGTTTCTCCATGTAAATTTTATGGTGATTCACCCAAAGTATTTGGAAACATATGTATTGCTGGACACAATTATGATAATTCTATGTTTTTTAGTAATTTGTCTTTGCTAAATATAGATGATGAAATATATCTTTATGATACTGATAATAAAAAATATATTTATAAAATTTTTAAAACTTATGAAGTTGTTCCTTCTGATTTATCTCCTGTATTTGAATTTGAATATAATTCAAAAGAATTAACTCTAATTACATGTAATAATCTAAATTCTAATAGATTAATTGTTAAATCAAAACAAATATAGCACACAAAAAAAGACCTTATAAAAGGTCTTTGATTTATCTTTTTTAACTAAATGTTTTTATATTCTTTTATCTTTTTTATAAGCATATACTGCTGATACTCCAAATACAACTACTAATGCTGCTACTGGAATTGAATCTTCAATACCTGTTTTTGGTAAATTATTGTTTGTATTATTATAAACACTTGAATTATTAGTATTGTTTGATTTATTTGTGTTATTTGATTTATTTGTGTTACTAGTATTTGTATTACTATTAGTATTATTGCTAGAAGTATTATTTGATGTACTATTTTTTGTTAATGTTCCTGTTAAATCATGAACTTCATTATTATCATTTGCAGCATTTACAGTTGTTGAAAACAACAATACCATTGCACTAACTAATAAAATTGTAACAAGTTGAATTAAATTTGATTTTTTCATATTGATTTCTCCTCTACTTTCATACTTTTTATTATTATTTATACAATCACTATATATTATACTGCTTTTTTAGTATAATTCAAGCAAAATATATAAAAATACATAAAAGAATACATTTCTTTTGTTTTTCTATTAATATTTTATACTTTAAAAATAAATAAGTCAAGAGTTTTATTTTATTTTTTTATATTACATTTATGTTACATATTTATACATTAAATTTAAATAAAACAATATCCCCATCTTGCATTATATACTCTTTTCCTTCTGAACGAACTAATCCCTTTTCTTTTGGCTGCAACCATTGAGCCTTCTCTTACTAAATCTTCATAAGAAACTATCTCAGCTTTTATGAATCCTCTTTCAATATCAGAATGAATCTTTCCAGCAGCTTGGGGCGCTTTAGTTCCTTTTTTAATAGTACAAGCTCTTACTTCTGGTTCTCCTGCTGTTAAAAATGACATTAATCCTAACAAATCATAGCTTTTTTTAATTACTTTATCCAAACCAGACTCTTCTAAACCAAGTGCTTCTAGCATCTCTTTTTTTCATTTTCTTCTAAACCAGATAATTCTTCTTCTATTTTTACGCATAACGGAATTACTTCTGCATTTTCCTTTTTAGCATATTCTTTTTAACTTTTTTACATTATCATTATCATCAGGATTTTCTAACTGTTCTTCTGAGACATTTGCAACATATAATATTGGTTTTGTAGTTAATAAAAACATATCTTTAACTAATACTTGTTCTTCTTCATTAAATTCTAAAGTTCTTGCAGATTTTCCTTCTTCTAATGTTTTCTTTATTCTTTCAAATAAATCTACTTCAATTTGATATTTTTTATCTGCTTTTAAATTCTTTCTTAGCTTTATCTAATCTTTTGTTTACTGTTTCGATGTCTGCAAAATTAATTCCAAATTTATTGTTTCAATATCTCTTATTGGATTAACTGAACCATCAACATGAACTACATTTGAATCTTCAAAACATCTTACAACTTCTACTATTGCATCAGTTTCTCTAATATGAGACAAAAACTTATTTCCTAATCCTTCCCCTTTACTTGCTCCTTTTACTAATCCTGCTATATCAACAAATTCTACAACAGCAGGAGTAGTTTTTGAGGATTATACATTTCAGTTAATTTTTTAATCTTTCATCTGGTACAGCAACAACTCCTACGTTTGGCTCTATAGTACAAAAAGGATAATTAGCACATTCAGCTCCTGCTTTTGTTATACTATTAAACATCGTACTCTTCCCTACATTTGGAAGTCCAACAATTCCTAATTTCATTTTTTTCCTCCTTATATTGTCCAATAAAAAAATGTTTTTGATTTCATTTTTATTTAAATATACTTATATTTTTATCCCTTATTTTTTATTTCAGTTGAAATCTTTTTCTATAAATTCATTTAATTTCATTGTTCCTAAATCTCCATCTTTATGAGAACGAATTGCAACTAAGTTTTCTTCAACTTCTTTTGCCCCAACTACTAACATATATGGTGTTTTTTGAAGTTGAGCTTCACGAATTTTATATCCTGTTTTTTCATTTCTATCATCAACCTCTACACGTATTCCTTCTTTTTAATAATTCATCTCTTACTTTGTAAGCATATTCATGTTGATTGTCTGTAATTGGTAATATTTTTACCTGTATTGGTGCAAGCCACGTTGGAAGCACTCCTTTGTTTCTTCTAATAAGAATGAAATAAATCTGTCTGAACTTCCAAGTATGGCTCTGTGAATAACAACAGGTCTATGTTTTTCTCCATCTTCTCCTACATATTCAAGTTCAAATCTTTCAGGCAATGCAAAATCTAATTGACAAGTTGGTATTGTTATATCATGATTTAAAGCTGTTTTTATTTGTATATCTATTTTTGGTCCATAAAATGCAGCTTCACCTTCTGCTTCGTAAAAGTCTATATTTAGTTCTTTTAAGATTTCTCTTAATTGGCTTTCTGCTGTTTCCCACATTTCATCATTGTCTATATATTTTTCTTTATTACTTTTATCCCTTAAAGATAATCTATATTTAAAACTTGATGCTGGGAATCCAAAATCTTTTGATATACTTCTACTATTAATTTTAAAACTTTCCCACTTCTTCTTTAATCTGGTCTGGTCTTACAAATAAATGTGCATCATTTTGACACATTTGTCTAACTCTTTCCAACCCACAAACACTTCCACTATCTTCATATCTAAAATCATTTGCAAGCTCACCAATTCTAATTGGCAAATCTCTGTAAGAACGCATTTTACTCTTATATATTAACATGTGATGAGGACAGTTCATTGGTCTTAAAACCATTTCCTCATTATCCATTTTCATTGCAGGGAACATATCATCTTTGTAATGGTCCCAATGTCCACTTGTTTTATATAATTCCACATTTGCAAGTGAAGGAGTATATACATGACTATATCCTAGTGCTAATTCTTTATCTTGAATATATCTTTCCAATATTCTTCTTATTGTTGCACCATTTGGTAAATACATAGGTAATCCTGAACCAACTAGTGGATGAGTCATAAATATTTCTAAATCTTTTCCTATTTTTCTATGATCTCTTTGTTTTGCTTCTTCTAGTAATTGTAAATGTTCTTGTAATTCACTTGCTTTTGGAAAGGCTATTCCATAAATTCTTTGTAACATTTTGTTTTTTTCGCTACCTCTCCAATAAGCTCCTGAAGATGATAGTATTTTTATTGATTTTATTTTTCCTGTACTTAATAAATGTGGTCCTGCACATAAGTCTGTAAAATCTCCTTGTTTATAAAAACTAATTTCTTCTCCTTCTGGTAATTCTTCAATTAGTTCTTGTTTATATGGTTGTCCTTCCATTAATTTTAATGCTTCTTGCTTTGGTAAAGAAAATCTTTCAATTTGTATATTTTTCTTTTATGATTTTCTTCATTTCTTCTTCAATTTTTGTTTTATCTTCATCTGTAAAAGGTTTTTCTATATCAAAATCATAATAAAATCCTTCTGCAATAGAAGGTCCTATTACAAATTTAACATTTGGAAATAATCTTTTACAGCTTGTGCCATAATATGTGACGTTGTATGCCAATAAGCTTTTTTTTTTTCCTTCCAAATCATCATTTTTTAAATGTATGAAGTATTAAATTACAATCTTCTTTTATTTTATATCTTATATCTCTAATCTCTCCATTAATTTCTCCACAAGTTACATTTCTTGCTAATCCTTCGCTTATTCTTTTTTTTGCTACTTCTAAAATTGATGTTCCTTCTTCTATTTCCATAGTTGAACCATCTTTTAAAAATAACTTTAATCATAAACGTTCCTCCTTTATATTATTTATTGGATATTTATCATATATATAAAAACACTCCTTGGATATCATAAATCCATAGGAGTGCTTTTTTATACACGGTTCCATCCTATATTTTACTTAGTTAATAGATTGTAACGTATCTAAAACGTCTAGCTTATTCACTAGAGATTTTGAAGAGGTAGTTTTTCAAATATGTTTTCTGGAATTAATTTTCAGCCTATGATTAATTCTCTCTAACAGTAACCTTTATTTTACTTTTTTTCTCTCACTTATCTTTGTTCTATGTTAATAGTTTAACCTCTTTTTTTAAAAAAGTCAATAGAATTCTTTACTTTTTATTTTTCTTATTATTAATTATTATTGTATTTATTTTGCTTCCATAGCTCAGTTGGTAGAGTGCAGCCTTGGTAAGGCTGAGGTCACGGGTTCAATTCCGTTGGAAGCTCCATACTTAAAAAACCAGCCTTTAAGACTGGTTTTTTCAATTTTCAAGCATATTTTTTATTGCTTTTTTCTTATTCTTTGTATTGCATTATCTATCGACTTAACTGGCGAATCTAATTTTTTTGCAATTGTTACATAACTTTCGCCCTTTAAAAAATCCATCTAATACTTGCTTTTCAAATTTACTTAAATTTTTGTTGACTGCATTTTCCATTTCACTATAATATTCTTTTTTCATCATTGTTTCTAGTGGGTCTTCTACAGTATTACTATTAAAAGTATCTATTAATTCAACACTATCTTCTTCATTATTATCATAAGCAGCCATATTTAGTGATAAATACGAATTCAAAGGCATATGTTTTTGTCTATTTGAACTTTTTATTGCTGTTATTAATTGTCTCTCTATGCAGATATTAGCAAAAGATTTGAATGATTTCTGTTTTTCTTCTTTAAAATCCTTTATCGCCTTAAACAGTCCAATCATTCCTTCCTGTAATATATCTTCTTTTTTCGGCTCCAATCATAAAATATTTACTAACTTTTATATTAACTAAGTTTTTATATTTTTCTAGTAAATAAGCTAAAAAGATTCTTGGTCTCCTTGCTTAATTTGAGATATTATTTGTTCATCTGTTAGATTGCTATATTTATCTGTTGTAAAGAATACATTTTCATTCTGCATTTCGTCAAGATACCTCCAATTGTGCTTTTTTTTATTATATATGTCAAAATTACTAATGTCAAGCAGTTTTTAGCAAATTGCTATTATTTTAGTTCATTTTTCAGCATTGACCATACAGCATCATCTTCCATGTCTTTTTTGCCATGAACCTACACCTGCTAAATTTTTTTTCTTTTTTATTAAAGATACCTTTTCTTTTTAGAGATTGTATATCTTCAATCCAAATTTCTTTTTATTATCGCCATCTTTATATTCTGCATAGTTTTGTTTTAAGTCATTATCCCATTTTTTTCTCAACATCATTTGGTAATACTTTTTCAATATCTTTCATAGCCACAGTATTTCTACTTATTATTTTTCCTTCTGAATTAGTTGTCCAAACTCTTGTATAAAATGGAACTGCTAATATTATCTTTTCTGACTTGATTTCTTCTGTTTTTTAGAAATTTTTCTAAATTTAATTTTACCCAATCATATCCAGCAGTTGTTCCTGGTTTTGTACTAGATGTACCATATTCGTCATAAGCCATAAACACAATGTAATCTGCTACATTACCTATTACATTTCTATCAAAGCATAATGACCAAGTTTCTCCTCCATCCGGTGCTGTTACATCTACAGAAGTTACAAGTCCTATTTCTTTTTTAAACGTGGTGTTAACTCTATAATAAATCTTGAATACATATCTTTGTCGTCTTCCCTCATATTTTCAAAATCTATGTTAACCCCATCTAAATTATATTTTACACATTTATTAACAATACTTTCAATTAACTTTTGCCTTGATTCGTAACTATTCATAATTTTAGAAGTAATTGATAGACTACTTTTTGCCGCTTCTGCATTTGATATCATTGGCCATACTTTATAACCATTTTCATGTGCCCAGTTAATATAATTTTCGCCTTTAGTTCCTACATTTTCTGTTAAATTCCCTTTTTATCAATATAGAAAAATGCTGGTGAAACAACATTAACACCATCTATTGTTGTTCCAGTTCTGTCTGGTGCTGAACCATATTCAGAAAAAATAATCCCAAGTTAAATTAACTTTTCCATTTATTTGTTTTTCTTCTTCCATAGATTCTCTAACTATAAATTCATTCTCTAGTTGATTTGATTTTATATAACCTATTTTTCCATTTTCCGTTCTAATTTTAGTGTATCCATTATTTGAAGCTATGACAACAACACACTCTCCCCTTTTTATTCTATCTACTGTTTTCGAAATAAAATTGGTTGAAGATTTAACTGAAGTATCAGATGTTACAATTGCTTTTTTTTCTGTTCTTTTTCTAATGAATCCATTGTTATTACTTTAGTTTTTTCAATACTAGAAATTTCTATATCATATACATCTTTCATTTCAGAAATTGGCAAATATACTATTCCATCTCTTTTTTTGCATGTGCATAAATATTTTTGTCTGATCCATTAATAGTGATTTTATTATCTTCAAACCCTATAGCTGCAATCTTTTTCATCATAAGTTGTTATTATTTGATTAGTTTCTTTTTTCATAAATATATTTATCAAAGAAATTTGCAATATCTGATTCTGATAAATATATAATATTATCTTCTATTAAAATCTGCTGTTTTTTAAGTTAGATGTTACATTTTTATTATTGATAACTAAATTTGTTGTTTTGTTATTATCAAAAACAACAAACTCATTAACTAACAATCCTATTACAAAAATAACAATTATAATAGCATTATTATTAATGCTTTTGAAATGGCTTTTTGCTTTTTTATATTTTTTCCTCCTGAAGCTGTTCCTTTAATTGTTGTTTCATTTTTAACTCTCTTTTTCCTCTTCTCATGTTTTTTCTACTCCTCTTTTTCTTTTTTATTAATATATCATAAATTATTATATATTAAAATAACTTTTTAATATATAAAATAAACAGATATGAATATTATAACATATCTGTTTATTCTTGTGTCAATAATTATTTTAAAATTCTGATAGTATTAAATATAGTTATTAAAGTTGTACCTACATCAGCAAAAACTGCTTCCCACATATCGGCTATTCCTAATATGCTAAGAAGTAATATTAATATTTTTACTCAATTGAAAATATTAAATTTTCTTTTATTATTCTGTTAGTTTTCTTAGAAATTTCTATTGCTTCTATAATTTTCTTTAATTCATCTGTCATAATAACCATATCAGATGCTTCAATTGCTGAATTTGATCCAATACCTCCCATTGATATACCAATATCAGCTCTAGCTAAAACAGGACTATCATTAATTCCATCTCCTACATATGCAACTTTTTTTTCTGTAATATTATTATCTAATACTTTTTCTAATTCATTATATTTATCCTGTGGTAGCATTTCTGACTTTACTTCATCAATGTTTACTTCTTTTTGCTATTCGAGTTGCAACCTCTTTTTTATCTCCTGTAAGCATCTTTGTCTTTATTCCTAATTCTTTTAACTGTTTAATTGTTTCTTTAGCATCTGACTTTATTTCATCTGTTAATACAATGCCCCCAGTTATTTCATCTTCTATTTTCAAATAAAGAATTGTTCCTTTTTCATCTATTTTTTCTTTGCTGTCTACAAATTCTGCATTTCCTATTTTTATTTCCATATTGTTATAAGTATATTTTAATCCTTTACCTGATATTTCTTCAAAGTCTTTAACCTTAGTTGTATCAATTTCATCATTTACCATTTCTAAAATTGATTTAGCTAATGGATGATTCGGAAAACTTTCTCCCATAGCAAAATAATTTAATATTTCGTTTTCTGAATATTTTCCATCATATGTCTTGATTTTACTAACTTTAAACTTTCCTGTAGTTATTGTTCCTGTCTTATCAAATAATATTTGTCCTATATCTTTAATTCCATCTAGATAATCACTACCTTTTATTAAAATTCCTTTTTTAGAAGCTTTACCTATTCCACTAAAATAACTAAGAGGTACTGATATTGCAATTGAACATGGGCAAGATATAACTAAAAATATTAAAAAGCTTTATAAATACTGTCATAATAAGTAGAGCCTTTTATTAAAATTGGCATAAATATTGCTACTAGCAGTGCCAATCCTAATACTATCGGTGTATAAATTTTTTGCTGCTTTTGCAACAAATGTTTCTGTTTTTGCTTTTTATCAGTTGCATTTTCTACTAAATTTAAAATTTGACTAACTGTACTGTTTTCATAATTTTTTTCTACTTTAATTTCTAATATTCCTTGAACATTAATAGCTCCAGATAATACTTTTAGATTTTTCTTTTACCTTTACAAAAAGCACTTTCTCCTGTTAATGCAGAATTATCTAATTCTGCTTCTCCTTTTAATACTATTCCATCCAAAGGAATTTTTTCTCCTGTTTTTACTAAAATTATATCTCCAACATTTACCTCTTCAGGATTTACTTGTTGATATTCTTCTCCATTTTTTAAATTTGCATATTCTGGTTTTATATTCATTAAATCTGAAATTGATTTACGTGTTTTGCTTATAGCTTTTTTTGATTCTAATATTTTTCCTATTTCATATAAAGTTATAACCATTACACCTTCCATTACTTTGTTTACTAAACATGCTCCTATAACAGAAATGGTAATTAATGCATTTTCATCTAATACTCCTTTTCGTATTTGCATAAATGCCTTTTTATTGTTCTACTTAATAATATTATTATTGATACTATAATAAGTACTATTTGTATATTAGTATTAAAATTTAATTTGGTTCCTAAAAAATATATTAGTATTCCTATTATAATTTTTGCTATATGGAAACTTTCTTTACTGTCCTTTTTTTTATTGCTTTCTTCCATATCTACTACATTAACATCTGGTTCTAATGCCTTAACAATTTCTATTATCTCTTTTTTTTGGATTATTTTTATTTGTTTTAAATGATAATTTTAAAGTTGAAAAATTTACTGTAACATCTTCATAGCCATCTGTACTTGCTATTTTATCTTCTACTTTTTTTCGCACAACTAGCACAATCTAGTCCTTCTAAAATATATTTATAATTCTTCAATATGTTCACGCCCTTTCTTTTTACAATTTGTGATATATGCTCATCATCTAGGCTATAATAAACTACTTTTCCTTCTTTTTTTCGATATTTTACTAATTTAGATTGCTTTAAAATTTTAATTGGTGTGATATTGCAGATTGAGTAGTTTGAACTATATTGGCTATATCACATACACATAGTTCTTCTTCCATAAGAGCATATATTATCTTCATTCTTGTTGAATCAGCAAAAACCTTAAAAAGTTCTGCTATGTCATATATTAACCCGTCTTCTGGCATTTTTTTTTTTACATTTTTTACTGTATCTTCATGAATTACAGTATTTTCGCAAATTCCTTCTTCCATAAATTCCTCCTTCTTTTGTATATTGTTTTTATATATGAGCAACTATTCATATGTTTATTGTATGTCTATTTTTTTATTTGTCAACACTATTGATAAAAAAATACCATCTCATCTTAAAATATTAAGAATGAGACAGTATTTTATCAAATACTTAAATTTTATCACCTGTAATCTTTTGATAGATTTCCTTATACACTTTTGACAATTGAATTGTCATTTCTTTGCTTATAATTGGCATTGGTGCATGCTGGTTCCATCCCAGTTTTGTTAACTCTTCAACCAGTAGTTGTTTATCATACGTGGTTTGAGGCCTTCCAATTTTATAATTTTCTTCTAGCCAAAATCTACTTTGTATCAGGTGTCACCACCTGATCTACGAGAACCAAATTTCCATTTTTATTAATGCCGAACTTAAATTTTGTATCGGCTATAATGATACCCTTTTTGTCATAGCATATTCGCTACACATATTATATAGCTCAATGCTCTTTTTCCTGTATTTTTCGAGTTAACTCAAATCCTATTCTTTCTACACTTTGGTCTATGTTAATCCTTTTTCCTCTGTACATAGTTCCTCGTGTTGTAGGAGTATACCAGGGACAAGAAAGCTTTTCGGACTCCTTAAGGTCTCTTATTTCTGAATATTCAGCTTATTCTGCCAAATATATCCGGTTGCATATCCTCGTACACAACCGCCCACAGGCAAAATTTCAATACCTCTTTCAACAAGCATAGTACGACCTTCGTACTCTTTTGCCTGGAATTCTTCAGGCATATCTGCATTGTTGATAGAAATCATGGGATTATTAATACATCCTTTTGTATAATTGTACCAAAATGCTGTCAGCTTATTTGAAACCTTTCCCTTGTCTGGAATGGTTTCTGAAAACACTATATTCGACGTGGCGATTTTGTCAAAATATACATATATAGCTTTATCACCTAAATCATAGATATCCCGGATTTTTCCATCTTTTACTTTTTCATTTCATTTTTCATTTCGTTCACCTTTCATTTTAAGTATTTGATAGATTCCTTAATTTTAGAATCTTCTCCTCTGTAACATACAAAGTAATATTTATTTTAACACATTTCCTATAAAATGTAAATAATTTTGTATATATTTTTATGTTACCTATTTATATCAAAAAATAAACAAGAGGTGCTTCCTCTTGTTTATTAATTTTCACTGCAATTACTTGTATAGAATTTTCTTCCTGCTAGCTTATCCTGAACTCCTCTTAATGCTTCTCCGAATCTTTGAAATGAACAACTTCTCTTTGTCTTAAATAACGAAGCGGATCTAAAACATCTGGATTATCTCTACATAAGTCTATCAATTTTTCATAAGTTGCTCTAGCTTTTTGCTCTGCTGCTAAATCTTCTTGTAAGTTTGCTATCGGATCACCTTTACATGCTAAACATGTTGCATCAAATGGCACTCCTGCTGCTGATTGTGGATAAATATCTACCCCATGGTCTGTATAATATGGTGCTAATCCTGCTTTTTTCAATTTCTTCTATTGATGCACCATCTGTTAATTGGTGTACAATTGTTCCTACCATTTCTAAATGTGCTAATTCTTCTGTACCAATATCATTTAAAATTGCTTTAGCTTTTTGATCTGGCATACCAAATCTTTGTGACAAGTATCTTAAAGAAGCAGCAAGTTCACCATCTGGTCCACCATATTGAGATATAATTACTTTTGCCAATCTAGGATCTGGACATTTTATATTAATCGGATATTGTAATGTTTTGTTATAAGTCCACATTAATAATTCCCCCTTTCCCAAGGCCAAGGTTCTTCTAACCATCTCCATTTATTGCAAGGGTAATTAATGGTTAGAGGTCCATAGACTTTCTGATATTTATCTTTTAATTCTTTTTACTTGTTTACAATATTTTCTGTGTAAACAAAGTGCTTTTTGATCATCTGGATGAGTATCTAAATACAATGCAAGTTCAGTAATTGCAAATTCACAACATCTAATTTCTTGTATCATTTCTCTTCTTAAATCACAATCTACTGTATTTTCTTTTTCACATTCACAATTACAATTACAACTGTAATTTCTATTTTCTTCTATTGACATTTATTACACCCCTTCCCAATCTCATTTGATTCCCTTATGAAATTTATTTCTTCCATTGATTGACAAGGTACATAAGGGCTAACTAACTCTGGAAATATAGTTCCCATTTTTAATCCAACACATGGTTTAAAAGTTTTATCCATATATTGGAACGGTACATAACTTTGTGCTAGCATTGGATTTTCAGGAAAAACATTATATTCTTCATCAAATCCACAACTGCATCCATCGTTATATTCTTCATAAGAAACAACATTATCACATTGATTTTCAATGATATCTTGTTGCATTTCGCATGAATCATTCTTATAACTATTATTCATACAATAACATTTTCTATAATTTCTAAACATTTTTCTTCCTCCTTTTTAATGTTATTATATGTCTCTTTTTTGGTATATGACACAAAAAATAAACTCTCCTTGTTAAACTTTTTTGTCTAACAAGAAGAGTTTGTTTAAAACCTATATTTTACTTTTCGACTATTTATTCTAAGTAATCATCTACTTTTTTATAAAAATTATATTTTCAATAATATCAACTATTCCATATACTACAATTGCAACTCCAACAGTTTGTAATATTGCACCACTATTTACTAATATATAAATTCCAGCTATAATCATAGCAATAGCTAAAATTAAAGTTAACAACCATAATCTTGATTTGTAATCTTTCCATACAATAGTAGTTTGCAGATTTATAATTCCACTATATATAATCCAAATAGCAATTAATATTCTAAATGCTGATAAAATTATATCTGAACAGAACATTATTACAATTCCTATAACTATTGATGCAAGTGCCATTGCGATTAAATAATTGTCCTCTTTATTGCTCGCAAAATAGTCAACTGTTCTTAGAACTCCTATTACTATAAATATTACTCCTAATAGTATAGCTACTATTGACATAATTGATTCTGGTCTAGCAATTAACATTGCTCCAAATAAAATAAATATAAGTGATATTACAATGTCTGTCCATCCTGATCTTTTTAAAAAATTTTTCCACATAATATTACCTTCTTTTCTATTATATTTTATTTATAATATATCATATTTTAACATATTTGTATATAAATTTCTTATTTTTTCATTCCTCTTTTTAAGATTTCTAATTCTCTTTTTAAATCTTCTGTTCCTTGGTCTTTTGTTTCCTTTTTTTGATATTACTTCAATAGCTTGAGTTCTTGTCATTATAGTTATAATTTTCATAATGTAATATAAGTCTTATTCATTATCTAAATTTAATGTTTCTTTGTTTATTAAATTATTAAGTTGGCTTTTTATTGCCCAATTTATTATTTTTATCAAAAATGCTAAAATTTTCTTTCTTTAATTCTTGTAAAATATTTCTAACTAGTTTAAAACTGTTATCTTTCAATAATTCTTCTACCATATAGTCATACATCTTTATAGCTGATTCAAAAATATCTCCATTTGTATCAATTAATATTTTACCTATTAGTTCTTCTTCTGCTAAAATAAATTTTTGTATAATATACTTAATGGCATCTTCTTTATCTTCAAAATATTGATAAAAACTTCCTCTAGGTATTTGTGCATTTGCTATAGTTTATAATATTAATAACCTTTTGTCAAGTGTTATTGATATAACTAAGTCCTAGCCTTTAATACAAAATAAGCCAAAATTATTAAACCTATTTGTTAATAATTTTGGCTTATTTCAATTTTCATGTACTTTTACTTACGCATTTTCTGTTTCTTTTTTAGCTATAACTTCTTTTCCATCATAATATCCACAGTTTTTGCAAACTCTATGTGGCATTACTGGTTCATGGCAATGTGGGCAGCTTGAAAATGTTGGATTTTCTTTTTTCCATGTTGATCTTTTTGAATGTGTTCTTGCTTTTGACCATCTTCTTTTTGGTTGTGCCATTCTAATTCCCCCCTTGCTTAAAGATATATGTATATATCTGTTTCAATTTTATCTAATTTATTTGTGACTTTTTTTTCAAGTCACTATAAAATTATACAAGTAATTTCTTTTTTTGTCAATAGTTGCTACAATGTTTATTTGCAATATTTTTTATAAATTTCTTTTATATTTTGTTTTGTTAGTGTTTTATCAATGCCATTTTTTTAGCAACCTGTGTTAATACTTCTGTAACAAATTTTTCTGTCTTAGGATTTATTTTCATTTTTTCCTTTTCTTTTTAGCCAATACTCTAATTCATATTCTTTAGTAAAATTTTTTCCTTGATACACCATTCCAGCTGCTAATTATCACACACCATCTCTGCGGCATATTTATACGGTATAATTGGCATTTTATCTGGTGCATTTTCATCTATCCAATATTCGCTATGATGTTTATTCCTTCCCTTATGATGTAGCCAAGCCTTAGAATATCCATTTTCTTTTTAGCTTCACTAATAGGAGAATGTTTTCCAGTGTAATATTGACTACTTTCTATAAATTCTGTTGGAGAATATTTTGACATATCATGTACTAACCCTCTCCATGGTTCTCCAATTTTACAACACAATTTAAATACTACCCATTTATGGTGTGTAATTAATCCAAAATGTTTTATTACATTTTTCAAGTACATTTCTATCTTCCTTTCTTTACACATTAATAGTTTACTACAATCATTTTTTGAAATCAATAAATTTTATTTATTTTTTTTTGCATATAATATAAAGAAAAGAAATATAATGGAGGTATGAATATGTGTGGCTTTGTTGGATTTGTTGACTTTGAAAAAATGATATTTCACAAAACACAAAAATTTTTAGAAAACATGAATAATTGTCTTGCTAAAAGAGGACCAGATGAAGAAGGATATTACATAGATAAACATGTTGCATTAGCACATAAAAGACTAATTGTTGTTGACCCTAAAGGGCGGAAAGCAACCAATGATTAACACTTTTTCTTTTGGATCTTATATACTAGTATATAATGGTCAAATTTACAACACTAAAGAATTATCTGAAACTTTAAAAGAAAAACGGTTTTACTTTAAATTCTCATTCAGATACAGAAGTTTTATTAAAAAGTTATATACACTATGGAAAAAAATGTAGTAAATCATTTAAATGGAATATTTGCATTTGCTATATGGGATACTAACAATAATGAAATATTTTAGCTCGTGATCACTTTGGTGTGAAACCTTTATTTTATACTAAAATAGATGAAACTTTTAGTATTTTCATCCGAAATAAAAGCATTATTTCAATATCCAGGAGTTAAAAAATTTTAAATGAGCAAAGTATATCTGAATTTTTGGTATAGGTCCTGCCCATACTTCAGGTACTACTGTTTTTAAAATATTTATGAAATAAAACCTGCTCATTTTGGAATATTCAATAAAAATGGTTTTAATATTAAACGATATTGGAAATTAAAATCAGAAAAACATGTAGATACTTTTGAAGAAACTTGTGAAAAACTAAAATTTTTACTAAATGATGCTATAACTAGACAATTAGTCTCTGATATGCCTTTATGTACTTTTCTATCAGGTGGATTGGACTCTAGTATTATTACAAAATTTGCTTCTGACTATTGTGAAAAACAAGGTTTACCACCTTTAGATACTTACTCTATCGATTATGTGGATAATGATAAAAATTTCGTAAAAAGTGATTTTCAACCTAATTCTGATGGTTTTTATATTGATTTAATGAATACTAATCTGCATACAAACCATCATAAAATCGTAATCGATACTCCAGAACTTGCTGATGCTTTAGAAGATGCTATGATAGCTCGTGATATGCCAGGTATGGCAGATATCGACTCTTCTCTTTTGTTATTTTGTAAAAATGTAAAGAAACAGATGACAGTTGCTCTAACTGGCGAATGTGCAGATGAAATATTTGGAGGATATCCTTGGTTTTTCCGTGAAGATGCTTTAAAAAAGCAATACTTTCCCTTGGTCTATTTCTCTAACTGAAAGACAAAAACTATTGAATCCATATATAGGTAATAAAATTAATTTGAAAGAATATATTGATTACCGCTATCAAGAAAGTTTATCAGAAGTAGAAATTTTAGATTCAGATTCTTCCGAAACAGCAGAAAAAAGAAAAAGATATCTCACCTTACCTTAAATTGGTTTATGCAAACTCTATTGGATCGTTCTGATAGAATGGCTATGTATAATGGCTTTGAACTTCGTGTTCCTTTTTGTGATTATAGATTAGCTCAATATGTATGGAATATTCCTTGGGAATGGAAAGCTTTAAAAGGTAGAGAAAAAGGCTACTTAGATATATTTGCAAAGATTTTCTTCCAGAAGATATTATATATAGGAAAAAAATCTCCTTACCCAAAAACACACAATCCTACTTATTTAGCTAAGGTAAAAACAAATGTTAACAAAAATTATGGAAGATAAGAATGCTCCTATTAATGATTTGCTTAATCATGATTATATATTAGAAATATTAAATACAGATGGTAAAGCTTTTTCAAGGCCTTGGTTTGGGCAACTTATGGTCGGCCCTCAACTTATGGCTTATCTTTGCCAGGTTAATATGTGGCTTGAGAAATATCAGCCAAAAAATTGAACTTTAGTAAATTACTTTGAGGTCACTATTGTGACCTCTTTTTAAATTCCTTGTATTCTCTTATTTTTTAAACGAAAATGTATCAAACAATGTATCTTCTGAATTAGTTCCAATATAAACTTTAAAATCGCCATTTTCTGAATCATATCTCAAATTTTCATCCCAAAACTTAAGCATATCTTCACTAATCTCAAAAGTCACTTCTTTTTTTGCTTTGGCAAAATTACAACTTTTTGAAAAGCTTTTAATTCTTTTTACTGGTCTTACAACTTTTGCAACTAAATCTTGAATATATAATTGAACAATTTCCTCTCCAATTCTATTGCTATCATTTTTTATTTTTACAGATACTTTTATTTTTGAATCTTTTGTTAATACTTTATTACTCAAATTTAAGCAAGAATATATAAATTTTGAATAAGACAATCCATATCCAAAAGGATAATAACTTTCTGTTGGAATATCTTGATAACGCGAAACATACCTAACATTGCTCTCATGTGGTCTGCCTGTATTATAATGATTATAATATATAGGACATTGTCCAGTTGCTTGAGGAAAACTCATTGTCAATTTAGCTGAAGGATTAGCATCTCCAAAAATTATATCTGTAATTGCATTTGCGCCTTCTGTTCCTGGAAACCATGCTTCTAATAATCCATTAACTTTTTCTGAAATATCTCTTAAAACTATTGGTCTTCCATTAAACATAATAGCAACTATTTTTTTTATTTAATTTAGCAAGTTCATTTAATAATCTTTTTTGTATATTAGAAATATCAATATTAGCTCTCGAACAAGCCTCCCACTTTGCCTATAATGTTCACCTATTGCTAAAACAATAACATCTGCTTGCTTAGCAGCTTCTTTTGCTTCTTTTAAATACTGTGTTAATTTTTCTTCTTCATTTTCTGTATGAATCATTGTTCCTCCATCTGATTGCAAAATTTGATTTATCTCCCTTTCTTCTAGAATTTCACTTCCTTTCGCATAAATCACATTTTCTTTTCCTATTTTAGCCTCAAAAGCTTCTTTTAATGTTGTAATTTTAGATTTATCTGAAAACATAGACCATGAACCTAATATTGCAATATTATCTGCATATGGTCCAATTAATGCTATTTTCTGTTTATGATTTAATGGTAATATATTATTTTCATTTTTTAGCAGTACAATTGTTTTTGTTGTTAGTCTTCTTGCTAATTCAAGATTTTCTTTATTTGATAGTAATTCATTTTCCTCTCTGTTATCTATGTTTTTATATGGATTTTCAAATAATCCTAATGAATTTTTTAATCTTAAAACTCTTAGAACTGCATCATCAATTAGTTCTTCTGAAACCAGTTTTTCTTCTACAAGTTGTTTTAAATTACCTGCATATACATTAGACATCATATCTATATCTACTCCTGCTGTAATCGCTTTGTATGCTGCATCTTTTTTATCTTCTGAAACCCCATGTTTAATTGTCTCTTCTATCGCTGAATAATCAGAAATCACTATTCCTTTAAATCCTAATTCATTTCGTAATAAATCTTTTAACAACCATTTATTAACTGTAGCAGGAATTCCATTTACAATATTAAATGATGTCATTATCATTTCAGCACCACTATCAATTGCTTCTTTATACGCTGGTAAATAATATTGTCTAAATTCTCTTTGTGACATATCAACCGTATTATAGTCTCTTCCCGCTTCTACAGCACCATATGCTGCAAAATGCTTAACACATGATATCATTTCTTTCGTTTTTCAGTTTTAATATCTTTTTGTGCTTTAATCATAGCTCTAGCAAATACTTGTCCTAAATAAGGATCCTCCCCTCCTATTGATTCCATTACTCTTCCCCATCTTGAATCTCTTACTAAATCTACCATTGGTGAAAAATTAACGTCTGCTCCGTGATATTTTTTGCTTCTTTTACAGATAATTGAGTACAATCATATACAACTTTGCTATCCCAAGAACAACCTTGAGCAAGTAGTATCGGTAAAACGGTCTTGTATCCATTTATAATATCTGCCATAAATATTAATGGTATTTTTAATCTATTTTTAGATAAATATTTTTCTTGCACTTTTCTTACTTTTTTTCTGTCCCTACTATATTTAATATAGATCCTACATTATATAGCATTTGTTCAGATAGTTCTAATTCTTTTTAGTGGACCTGTTACAATATCAATATTATCCATCAAAAAAAACTTCTCCGGCAACTTGAATAAGTTGTCCTATCTTTTCCTCTAGTGTCATTTGGTTTAATAGTTCATACAATTTTTCATCTTTCATACTCCTACTACCTCTCTTTCTTTTGTAAATCCTAATATTTCTAATCCATTTTTTATATATTTATTTTTATAAAATATTTCCAAATAAGTCCTGTAAAATAATTTTCAATCATAATCATGGAAATTCCTTTATCTATTCCTATACATTCTTCTGAATACCAAGTTTTATCAACATCTAAGTTATAAGCATCTCTAAAACCATATTTGCACCAAAAGTTTTGGAAAATTATTATAGTAATTTTCTATTGCTTTTATGCTAAATTCTGGTGTAAACACTATTGAACCTAATGCGCCACAAGGAGAAATTGTTCCATCATTTTGTTCTTCTAAATCAGAGAGTGCTGGCATCGCTCCAAATCCGCCTGAATACCCTTTTTTGGTCCTACACATGCAGTTAATCCCCATGAATTTTCATTAAAAGTTTTAAATTTATTAGCATTATTTATACAATACTCTATTTTGCAAGTGTTGCTTTTATTGAATTATCAAACCAATCTATTCCGTTTTTATCTTTTAGTCCTCTAAAATCAATCCAAGCATGTGAATATTGATATGTAAATAAGGTTCCTCCGTATGTATAAACTATATCTTTTATTTTTAAATAATCCATTTTTTTTTTTTTTATCGAATCATACATAATTTTATCTATTGCATATGTTGGCGAAGCTACTCCTAAAACATATAACATCAATTGTTCTGCATACATATCCCAATGTCCCCAAAAACCTTTTTTCTTTAGAATATCCCATATAAAATTGATTAACGCTTTTGTCTGTATACCAATTCCAATTTATTCTCTCGTAAAGTGTTTCTGCCTTTTCTTTAATTTCACCTCCAAAATATTCTCCTGCAAGAAGAGCTCCACAAATAAATATTGCCGTATCTATGATAGAAACTTCTGATTTCCATTCTCTTTGAGCCGTTTTCATATTAATAAAATGATAAAAAAATCCATTTGTAGATTCCATATTATTTAAAAATGTATCTAATGTTTTGTTAGTTCTCTCAAAAAGCTTTTTATATGTAATCCAGTTTCTTTCAACTCCTATTACTAATGCTGCAAATCCATAACCTACTGATGCTATACTTGCGACTTCTGGTTCTAGCTTACTCTTATCTCTAATTAATCCATAGCCTTTACTATTTTCATTACAATTTGATTCTTTAATAAAAAATTTATAACATCCTTTTAACTCTTTTCTTAGAATTTCTTTTCCCTTATATTTTATAAATCTCATAAAATCCCTCCTAATAGAATTGTAATATATATTATTTTATATAATCAATGGTAATTTTTTCTTATATAAAAAAAGAGAAATTAAATAATTGAGAAAATATAATAAAATACAATAAAAAAAGCTAAGGAGTATATCAAAAAATTTCCATTATTTGATATACTTTCTTAGCTTTATTTTGGTTTTATGATACAGTTACTTTGTTATTTACTATATCACAAATTATTTCTGATGCCCTTTCCACTCCCAAAGCATCACTATTTATACAAATATCATAATTTGAACTATCTCTCCAATCGTTTTCTGTATAATATTTATAATGATTTGCTCTTAACCTATCAATTCTATTAATTTCTTTTTTAGCACTTTCTTTATTTAGCCCATAAAACTTAGTTGCTCTTTCTATTTTATTTTCCATGTCACTATAAACAAATATTTTTAGAACATCTTCTCTATTTCTTAAAATATAATCAGCACATCTTCCAACAATAACACAAGATTCTTCATCAGCTACTTTTTTTATTAGCTTTGATTCTTTAATAAATAATTCATCTGCATTATTCAATCCAAAATAGTAGCCATTGTTTAATATTGATAAATTTTCTCTCTTTTGTTCATTTTCTTTAATATATTCTTCAGATAGTCCTGTTTCTTCAGCAATTTCAGTAATGAATTCTTTTGTCATAAAGTTTAATTCCTAGTTTCTCAGCAACTAATTTTCCTATATATCTTCCTCCTGAACCATACTCTCTAGATAATGTAATTATAATATGTTTATTTTCATTATTATTTATGTTAGTATCTGCTTTCTTATTTCTTATATTTTTTCAGTACCGTTTTTTAACTTTCTTACTTCATTAATCAATAATATACTAGCTATAATAAAGGCTAATCCATCTGCAAAAGGTCCTGAATATAAAACTCCTTGTATTCCAAACATATGCCCAAACACTACCATAGCAGGTATTAAAAAAACAACACTTGTCTAGATAATGATAATATTGCACTCTTTATACTTTTTCCTATTGCTTGAAGAATATTCCTGAAGGTATTTGTATTCCATTACAAATACACAACATTAAATAAGTTCTAAAAAGCAATACAAGCAAATTCCATATAATTTTCGTCTCCACTACCAAAGATTGAAATTAATTTATCTGGTATTGTTTGAAATAATATAAATGCTATTGTACTAATTATAACACTTAATCCTAAAACTATTTTTAGTGTATCTTTAACTCGTCCAAACTTTCTAGCTCCATAATTATATCCTAAAATCGGTTGTGCTCCTGCTGAAATTCCAATAATAATACTATTTAATATTTGACTTATTTTCATAACAATTCCTAATACTGTTATTGGTATTTCTGAACCAAATTTTGATTCTCCTCCGTATTTCTTTAATAAATTGTTCTCAAATGCTATAACTAAAACAATGCTCATTTGTGTTATAAAACTACTAATTCCAAGTGCAGATACTTTTAATGCTACATTTAATTTAAGTTTAAATGATTTTTTATTTAATTTAATTGACTGGAATTTTTTAATATATAAAATATTTATAACAAATGTTACTATTTGACTAATTACAGTTGCTATAGCTGCTCCTTCTACTCCTTTTTTTAAAGCAAAAAAATAAAAAATAGGGTCTAAAATAACATTTAAAATTGCTCCTATGACCATAGATGTCATAGCATATTTGGGTTTTCCATCTGCTCTTATCATAGAGTTTAAAGTAGTTCCTATTATCATAAATGGTAGACCCACTCCTATAATTCGTCCATAAGATAAAGCGTAACTCATAAACTCATCTGTACAACCAAATACATTTAATAATGTTGGTAAAAATAATTCTATAATAGTAAATAAAATTATAGATATTATCACTGATAAACTAATACCATTTCCAATTCCTTTTGCAGCTTCTTCATTTTTCTTTTGCCCCAACTTAAGGCTTAAATAAGCAGATGCTCCATCTCCAAACATTAAAGCAAAAGCTAAACATAACATTGTAATTGGAAATACTACATTTGTTGCACCATTTCCTAAATATCCAACACCCCATCCAATAAAAATTTGGTCAACTATATTATATAGAGAATTTACTAATAATGATATTATACATGGTATAGAAAATTTGCGAATTAATTTTCCTATTTTTTCATAACCTAAAATGTTTTCTTCTTTTTCCATTTTTATTTCCTCCTTTTGTGTATTTTTTTCGCAATAAAAAGACAACACTATATATGTGTTGCTTTTTTGCTTATTCAGCATACATATTTTATTATTTTTATGTATTTTTGTCAAGAATTATTTCATTTTTTTCTTTTATACGAACCAATGTATTTAAAGCATCTATAGGTGTTAATTCATTTAAATTAACTTTATCAATTTCATGTGCAATCTCTGCTAATTTATAATTATACATATCAAATTGACCTTCTACCTGCTTTTTATCTTGTTTTTTTTTTTGCCTGTTAATATGTTCTTTTTTTTCTAAAGAACGTAAAATTTCATTTGCTTTTTTTGTTACCACTTTTGAACTCCTGCTAATCTAGCCACATGAATTCCATAGCTTTCATCTGTCCCACCTCTTACAATTTTTCTTAAGAAAATAATATCTTCTCCTTTTTCTTTAACTGCTATTGAATAATTTTTTAATTCCTTCTATTTTATTTTCTAATTCAGTCAATTCATGATAATGAGTAGCAAATAAAGTTTTAGCTCCACATTTTTGTTTATCTGCAATATATTCCGCTACTGCCCAAGCAATAGATAATCCGTCATATGTTGAAGTTCCTCTTCCTATTTCGTCTAATATAACCAAACTATTAGGTGTTGCTTCTTTTAATATAGTCGCTACTTCCATCATCTCTACCATAAATGTACTTTGTCCCATACTTAAATCATCTGATGCCCCTACTCTTGTAAAAATTTTATCTACAACTCCAATATTAGCTGATTCAGCTGGTACAAAACTTCCACACTGAGCCATCAAAGTAATTAATGCAACTTGTCTCATATATGTAGATTTACCTGCCATATTAGGACCTGTAATAATAGATAGTCTATTATCTCCTTTGTCTAAAAATGTATCATTTTCAACAAAAAACTCCCTCACCTAATATCTTTTCTATAACAGGATGTCTACCATTTTTTTTATATCAATTGTTCCTGATGAATCTACTACAGGGCATGCAATAATTAAAATCTTCTGCAACCTGCGCAAAAGATGTTAATACATCTAAACTTGAAATAACTTCACTCGTTGTTTGAAGTCTTGTTACATTTTTAGATATTTCTTCTCTAATTTCAACAAATGCATTATATTCAAGATTTATTACCTTTTCCTCTGCACCTAAAATTTGATTTTCTAAGTTTTTCAATTCTTCTGTTATATATCTTTCAGCATTAGTCAATGTTTGTTTTCTTATAAATCTATCTGGTACTTGATCTAAATAAGATTTAGTTACTTCAATAAAATATCCAAAAACCTTATTAAAACCAATTTTTTAAATTCTTAATTCCTGTTTTTTCTCTTTCTTCTGCTTCTAGCTGAATAATCCAGCTTTTTCCTTCTGTTGTTGCAGTTTTTAGTTTATCAATTTCCTCATCATATCCCAATTTGATTATTCCTCCATCTTTTATTGTCATAGGTGGATCTTCTACAATTGATTTTTCTATTAATTGATATATATCTTGAAGTTCGTCTAATTTTTTTCATATAATCCTTTAAGTAAATCTGATTTACAATTTTTCAATATTTGCTTTACTTCTGGTAATTTAAATAAAGAATTTTTTAATGTAACCATATCTCTAGCATTAGCATTTCCATAAGCCATTTTTTCCCTGCAAGTCTTTCAATATCATATACCTTTTTAAGATTTTCTATTACCTCGCCTCTTAGAATAATATCGTCTTTTAATTCTTTTACTGCATTTAATCTTCTATTTATTTCATCCACATCCACTAGTGGATCATTTAACCATCTTCTTAATAACCTTCCTCCCATAGAAGTAGAAGTTTTATCAAGTACCCAAAGTAAAGTTCCTTTTTTAGATTTATCTCTCATTTTTCTGTTATTTCTAGATTTCTTCTAGCATTAATATCTAAAGCCATATATTTTGATATATTATAAATTGTTATTTTATTTATATGATCTAAACTTGTTTTTTTGTGTGTCCTCTATATATTGAACTAGTGCATTTATTGAACTTAATGCTAATTTTTTTCAGCTAAATTCTCAATTTTTCTTTCATTATTATCTACAACATTAAATCTTAAATTTATATTATTTAATTCTTCTGAGAAAAATTTATCATTAAACTTTGTTATATACACATTTTCAAATCTTTCTTTAATTTTTGTTCATTTCATCTAAACAATTAGCCATCATAGAATTTATTACTAACTCTGATGGCGTATATCTTGCAATTTCATCTAATAATATTGGAAAGTTATTGTTATCTTTAATTTCTGCAGAATAAAATTCTCCTGTAGAGATATCACATATGCTTATTCCAAAATATATTCCTGTTTTATATATAGACATAATATAGTTGTTCTTTCTTTCTTCCAACATATTACTCTCAACCAATGTACCTGGTGTTACAACTCTAATAACACCTCTTTTTACAATTCCTTTAGTTGTTTTTGGATCTTCTAATTGTTCACATATTGCAACTTTATATCCTTTGTTAATTAATCTTGAAACATAAATCTCTGCAGCATGATGAGGGATTCCACACATAGGTGCTCTTTCTTCTTGTCCGCAATCCTTTCCTGTCAACGTCAATTCTAATTCTCTAGATGCTGTAATTGCATCTTCAAAAAACATCTCATAAAAATCCCTAAACGATAAAATAAGATACAATCTTTATATTCTTCTTTTGTTTCAAAATACCTCTGCATCATAGGTGAAAATTCTGCCATTTTTTATTTCCTTTCTTTACAATTATATTTTTTAGTTTTTAAACCTAAAATTTTAATAAATTTTTGTATTTAAACTATTTTAATATCTCACCTTTTAAATACCACATATGTTGTGAAATAATTTTAATATTTATTATTTTGTCAATTAGCTCTTTTGAGCCCTCAAAAATAACTACTTTATTACTCTCTGTTCTTCCAGATAGCATATTAGAATTATTCTTGCTTTCTCCTTCTACTAATATTTTTGTGTTGTACCAATATATTTTTTATTATTTTCTTCTATCTGACTTTCAACTAAAGCCTTTAGCTTATCAAATCTTTTATGTTTTATATCTTCTGGAATTTGATTTTGCATCTTATCACCAGGTGTACCAACTCTTCTTGAATAAATAAACATATATACTTGTTCAAATTTCACTTTTTCTACAACATCTAAAGTATCTTCAAATTCTTCATCTGTTTCTCCTGGGAATCCGACAATTATATCTGTTGATAGAGTTAAATTTGGTATTTTAGCTTTCATTTTTTCTACTAGGCTTACATATTGCTCTTTAGTATATTTTCTATTCATTTCTTTTAATACTTTTGTATTACCAGATTGTAATGGTAAATGCACTAATTTACAAACTTTTTTTTCACAATCTGCTATTGCCTCTATTACATCATCTGTAAAATCCTTTGGATGTGGTGATATAAATCTAATTCTTTTCAATTCCATCTATTTTATTTATTGCTCTAAGTAATGTAGCAAAAAAGAATTTACTCCTTGATATTCTTCAAATGGAATATTTTTTTCACGCTCAACTCTTAAATATGAATTTACATTTTGTCCTAATAATGTAATTTCTTTATATCCTTCTTTAGCTAATTTTTTTTTTACTTCCTCTATAATGTCACGTGGCTGTCTACTTCTTTCTCTTCCCCCCCTAACATAAGGGACAATACAATAACTACAAAAATTATTACATCCATTCATAATAGTTACAGAAGCTTTTATCTTACTGTCTCTTTTTATTGGTAATCCTTCATAAATTTTTCCATCAATATCAAGTATATCTTCTAATTTTTCTTTTTCTTTAATTACTTTATATAAATCTTCTGGAAATTTGTGTAGTGTATGTGTTCCAAATAAAATATCAACAAATGGATAACTTTCTTTTATTTTGTCTGTTATATGTTTTTCTTGCATCATACATCCACCAATTGCAATAATAATTCCTTTTTGTTCTTTTAGTCTTTTTTTAATTCTCCCAATTTTCCAAATAATTTATCTTCAGCATTTTCTCTAACGCAACATGTATTGAATAATGCCAAATCTGCGTCATTTTGTTTTTCTGTCTTTGTATATCCCATTTTTTCTAACATACCACATAACTTTTTCTGAATCATTTTCATTTAATTGGCACCCCATTGTTAAAATAGTATATTTTAAATTTTTATCTTGATTTATTTTTTTTACTTTCTTTATATATTCTTCTTGTAATTTTATTTCGTTTGATGTGTCCATTTAGCCCTCCTTATTTAATCTAAAGTCATTATTTTGCTTTTTTATTTTATTACATTTTGTCGGATTTTGCAAGAAAAAAATAAGGATAAAAGCTTTTTTTTACTTTTATCCTTATTTCTGTCTTATGCAAGACCATATTTTTTTCTTAAATTTATCTGCTCTACCTCCAGCTGTCTCTTGTCTTAAATTACCTGTCCAATATGGATGGCATTTTGAGCATACATCTACTTTTAAATCTTTTTTAGTTGACCCAACTTCTAAAACATTACCACATGCGCATGTAATAGTTGTTTGGCTGTATTGTGGTTGTATCTCTGTTTTCATCTATGTTCACCTCTTTCTTGACTTAAATAACATGACTGTTTTTTATCATAGCATATTTATTAATTTTTTTTCAAGTCTTTCAAATTATTTTGTTTGGTTTTTTTCTATTCTTGATTATACATAAATTCTGCTGAATATATCATTTCTTTGTTTAAAGATAATTTATTTACTAATTTACTCATTATATTAAATACACATGCTATTATTAATATTAGCATTCCTATCTTTTTCCAATATTTTGCAAGCATATCCTTTTTCTCCTTTTTTTTTAGTTTGCATATTAATTATACTTTTATTTTTATAAATTGTCAATATTTGTTTTTTGTAAGTTTTCATTATAAAAAATATATAATAAATTTATTTTTTTTGGTTAGACTAAAACTGGTGATATTTATGAAGAAAAAAAAATTTAATTATATTAGTAATAATTATTATATTTTTAATTGTTGGAGGAATTTGCTATTATTTTTCTTCCAACCTAAAAATAATGATAAAAAATAGCTATGATGCTACTAAAACATCAGCAAATAAATCTGAAGAACGGTAACACTTCTAATACAGAAGAAATTAATAATACTTCTTCTGGTGAAAACAATAATACACCTGAAAATACTAGTAGTTCATCAACCCCTGTAGAAAAAAACGCTTGCTACTTTTTCTACTAAAATCTATTCAAAAGATTCTGCTAGACAAAATAATATTAAAATTACTTGTAACTCATTAAATAACACAACTGTAAAAAACGGCTCAACATTTTCTTTTTTTGTAATACTGTTGGACAAGCTACCTCAGCTAAAGGATATCAAAAAGCTGATATTTTTGATAAAGATGGAAATAAGAAAAAAGGATTAGGCCGGAGGTAATTGTCAAGTTAGCAGTACTTTATATAATGCAGTATTAGCTGTTTCAAGTCTAGTGGTAACAGAAAGACATGAGCATAGTAATAAGGTTCCTTATGTACAAAAAGGAAAAGATGCAGCTGTAGCCTATGGTAGTTATGATTTTAAATTTAGAAATAATTCCGGACACGACATAAAAATTACTTGTTCAACCGATGGAAAAAATGTTACAACCACTTTAATTAGCTTGCAATAAATTAAATTTTAAAATTTCTCTTTATTGGCATATTAAAAAATATACTAGAATATATTTTTAATATCAATTGGAGGGATTTTTTATGCGATTTTACAAATTTTTTATTTCTATTTTTTTTTAATATTTACCATGTGTTTTTACATTACAACACCTGTTTTCAGTGAAGAAACTACTTATGTATGGTCTCCTAATAATAATTCATTAAATGATTCTACGAATGATAATTCTTCACAGGTTAAAGAAACTAACTCAGAAGTAGATGAAAGCAATAGTCTTTCATTAGAATCTGGAAGCGCTATTTTAATTGAACAAACAACTGGTCAAGTATTATATTCTCATAATGCACATGAACAATTACGTCCAGCATCTGTTACTAAGGTAATGAGTATTTTGCTTATTATGGAAGCTTTAGATAGTAATAAGATATCTTTAACCGATTCAGTTCCTTGCAGTGAAAACGCTGCTTCTATGGGAGGTTCACAAATTTGGCTAGATCCTAGAGAAACTTTAACAGTTGATGAAATGTTAAAAGCTATTTGTGTTAATTCTGCAAATGATTGCGTAGTAGCTATGTCAGAGTTTATTGCTGGTTCTGAAGAAGCATTTGTTCAATTAATGAATGACAAAGCAAAGGAACTTGGAATGAATGATACTTGCTTTTAAAAATTGCCATGGATTAGATGAAGATGGACATGTGACTTCAGCATATGATATTTCTTTAATGTCTAGAGAACTATTAAATAACCATCCTAGCGTAACAAATTATACTACCATTTGGACAGATACTTTACGTAATCGGAAAATCTAGTCTTTCTAATACTAATAAATTAATTAGAACTTATAAAGGTGCAACTGGATTAAAAACTGGTTCTACTTCTCTTGCTTTATACAATTTATCTGCTAGTGCTACTAGAGATGGATTATCTTTAATAGCCGTTATTATGAAAGCACCTTCTACTAAAATTAGATTTTCAGAAGCCCAGAAACTATTAGATTATGGTTTTAATACATTTTCTTTTAAGCAATTTGGAAAAAAAGGTGATGTAGTAAAAAATATTTCTATAGATAAAGGTGTTCCTTCAAATGTAGATGCTATCCTAGAAACAGATGCTGGTACTTTAATAGAAAAAGGTAAAGATAAAAATATAGAACAAACATTAACATTTGAAGAAAATATATCTGCCCCTATATCTAAAGGTCAAAAACTCGGTGAAATAACATTTACTCTAGATGGAAAAATATTGTCTTCTATTAATATAGTTGCTCAAAATAATGTTGAAAAAAAACTAATTTATTTTCTATGGCTAAAGAAATTTATTATTCTTGGATAGATTTATTAAGAAGTTAAATCAACTTACAAGTAAAACACATACTCGAATATACATATTTCACCAGTTCTTTAATAATTATTAAATTCTTAATGCAAAAAACCGAAACTTAAATCTGTGAAATTTATGTGATTTTTTTTTTAACAATATTTTGTGGTACTTAAAAAGTCAAACTTTTTAAGCATTTTAGCTATAAAGTTTGACTTTAAATTTTATTCATCCTCTAATGTTTGATCATATTCAAATTCATAATTAATATCATTTTCTATTTTATTTTCATTCTCCATTACTTTTTTATTTTCCTCTTCTATTTTTCTTTCTATTTCCTTTTTATCTTCTTGTTGTTTTTTTCATATTTTTGTCATGTTTTCTTTGCATCTCTTTTAATATTTTTTGTGTTTCTTCCTTTTTTTGCCTGCATGCAACGATTCATCATATTGTTTGCTTTTTCCATTAAATCTGGCATATAATCAAGTAATTTATCTAGTGAAGATGTATGATTTACTGGCATCAATTTTACGTTATTTGGTTGAATAACTAAAAAGGCTATTGGATTTATAGTAACGCCTGCTCCTGATCCACCTCCAAATGGCAATCTATATTGAATAGCTTCCTCTTTATCTCTTTTTAGTATATTCATCTACTGTTTCTCCTTTAAATTCGCTACCTCCTGCAGCAAATCCAAAAGACACTTTAGATATCGGAATAATTACAATATTGTTTGAAGTTTCAATTGGTTCTCCTATAATAGTATTTACATCTATCATATCTTGTATACTATTCATAGCTGTAGTCATAAGTCCTTCTATTGGATGTTCGTTCATTTTTTTTCACTCCTTCTTTTTTTATTTAAGACATACATTATATTTATAATATGTATCATTTTTATTTCAAATATACCTGAGACAGCTATATTTATAAGATTCTTATTAATATAAACAGGAACTATTCTAAATGATTGCTTTTTACTATCTATAATACTTTTTCTGAAGACAATCCCTGTAATAGAAGAAATTATTGCTACCAACAATGCAGTTAAACTAGCATTTTCTGTTCCAATATTAATACTTAAATTAATTTTTTTTATATTAATTTTTATCTTTTTCATTACTTTAAATATCTTTTTATCAATTTTACTTTTGTTTTCAATTATCCTTGTTTTGATAATTTTTTTTTCTTGCTGTAAATTTAATCTTTTTAACTTTTTCTCTGTTAGGATAATTTTAATTATTGTAAATTTACTAAATATACGTAATTTTATAATTATTTTATAATCTTCATTCAAATGTTTCTCACTCATAGATGTAAATTTAAAATTGATTATTTCTATTCTTATTTTTGAAAAATTAATATACAAATAAAAATTATAAAAACAGAAATAAAAAAAAAAAAAAACCAATATATTCGCCTCCTTTTAGACGATTTAATATTAGTTTTTCCAATAATTTCTTTTTTAATCGTTTATTATTTATTTTTTATAATTAATTGGCTACCTTCTTAACTTTTCTACTGTTATATCACCAAATAATTCTTCTTGAATTGTTTCTACTTTACTTCTTCTTGATAATTCTAACAATCCAGAAAAAGCTGTTACTACTTCTTGTTTATTATGCTTTTTAATTGAAAATAATTTATTAAACACAAATCTTTTTTGTTTAATTAAAACCCTAAACATTTCTCTTACTTTACTTGCTACTGTATAATTGTCTGTAATAGCTATTTTTTCTATATTTTTTTGCATTTTGATTTATCTTCTCATTATTTTTTTCTACTAAATTTTCATATATTTCTGGTATTATTGCTTCATCATATTTCTTTTCTAATTTTTGTTTTGGTAAATCTATCTTCTCCTCAAAACCATAATATCTATTAGAAAAAATTATATATTTTTCTCTTAAAACCTTGCTAATTTCCTTGAATTTTTTATACTCTATAATTCTTCTAATCAATTCTTCTTCTGTAATTTCTTCTTCCTCTTCTTCTTGTTTCGGTAAAAGATTCTTTGATTTTAAAAATAGCAAAGTAGAAGCCATGACAACAAATTCACTAGCTATCTCTAAATTTAATTTTTTCCTGTTCTTTTTAAAAATTCTATGTATTGATCGGTTATTTCACTTAAATTTATATCATAAATATTCATCTTATTTTTGTCAATTAAATGACATAACAAATCAAGTGGTCCTTCAAAATTATCTATTTTTATTGCATACTTCTGTGTTTCTAATGCTAATATTGCCATTTTCTTACCTCTTTTACTTCTATTGCTTTATTTATATTTTCTATTTTATATCCTTTTTTTATACAAAAACTTGTTTTATTTCTTCATGTTCCATTACTGTTGCTTTTTTATAAATTATATTTTGTGCAGATTTGATTTCATATTTTTCTAATTCATCTTTATTCTCATAAATATAATCTTCTATATATGTTTTACTTAATCCTTTTTGCTAATAATTTATATTTTATTTCTCTTATAGATAAATTTTTTAAAGAAATGAAATTATTTATTGTTCTTTCAATATAATCTCTATCATTAATATAACCGGCTTCTTTTAAATACTCTATAATATCATCTAGTAAATTTTCTTCTACTGTATTTTGGAATTTTGTTCTCACTTCATTTTCTGTTCTCTTTTTTTATACAATATATATTTTAAAACTTTCGTTTTTGCTCTATCAAATTCTTCTACAGTATACATATTTCACCTTTCTTTTATTAGAGTTTGTGTTTTTCAAAAGTACAGTAGTACAATTTTTAATATTTACTCTTCTTCATCCTCTTTGCTTGGAAGATCTTCTCCTAAACTTTGTTCAAATGCTTTTGCAAAATTATCTCTTACTTTTCTTCTTCAACTTCTTCTAATATTTTTGGATTTTCTTTTAAATATCTCTTATTACATTTTCTCTACCTTGTCCAATTCTCTCTCCGTTATAGCTAAACCATGAACCTGCTTTTTTCTACTATATCTAAATTAACACCTAAATCTAATATATTACCTTCTTTTGATATTCCTTTTCCATATACTATATCAAATTCTGCCTCTCTAAATGGTGGAGCAACTTTATTTTTTATAACTTTTACACGTACTCGATTTCCTTTTACTTCACCATCTTGTTTTATGTTTTCTATTTTTCTTATATCCATTCTAACAGATGCATAAAACTTTAATGCTCTACCTCCTGTAGTTGTTTCAGGATTTCCAAACATAACTCCTATTTTTCTCTTAATTGATTAATAAAAATTAAAACTGTTTTTGATTTATTAATTGCACCTGCTAATTTTCTTAAAGCTTGTGACATTAATCTTGCTTGTAATCCCATATGTGAATCACCCATGTCTCCATCTATTTCAGCTTTTGGAACAAGTGCAGCTACAGAGTCAACAACGATAACATCTAAAGCTCCACTTCTTATTAAACTTTCTGTAATTTCTAAAGCTTGTTCTCCTGTATCTGGTTGGGATACAATTAAGTTGTCTATATCAACTCCTAATTTTTTTTGCATATACAGGATCTAAAGCATGTTCTGCATCAATAAAAGCTGCTTCTCCTCCCATTTTTTTGTGCTTCAGCAACAATATGTAATGCTAATGTTGTTTTACCAGAAGATTCTGGTCCAAATACCTCAATTATTCTTCCACGTGGTACTCCGCCTATTCCTAATGCAATGTCTAAACTTAGAGCACCTGTTGGTATTGCTTCTATTTCCATTGCTTTAAATTCTCCTAATTTCATAACAGAACCTTTTCCAAATTGTTTTTCTATTTGGCTCATTGCCATTTCAAGAGCTTTCTTCTTTTTTTCTATATTTTCGCTCATATTTTCTCCTCCTTATTTGAACTTTTGTTTGATGTACTTATTATATACCAAAACTTTGTTTTGTCAATAGTTTTCTATAAATTTATTTATACCATCCTTCTATTCCATAAAACAAATAAAACCAATTAGGTGTTAAATCTCCTACTAATTCTGAACTATAAGCAATTGTATATTTATTATTATACAAGCCTATATAAGGTATATCTGACTTATATATTTCAATTAATCTTTTATATTTTTCTTTTAAAGTATTTTCATCTGTTGTATTTTTTACTTCATTAATAATATCGGTAACTTCTTCATTTGAATAATTTGCTAAATTCCCTTCATAAAAAATGTCTCTAGATTTGGACTTGGTGATACATACATACTACAAAGTGCTATATCATAATTTTTAGACTCTATTGCCTTATTATATTGCTCATCAGATGCTTGTACTATATTAATTCTGATTCCCTGATTTTCTAGTTGTCCTTTAATGTTTTTTGCAACTGATAATTTAGACACATCACTAGACTTTACCAACAAATTTAAAGCTATTTTTTTTGTGTTTTATAATTTTCTGTTTTTTGCCAATAATTATTTTTATAAAACCATCCATTATCAACCAATACTTGTTTTGCTTGATCTAAATTATATCCACTGCTAGAATCTTGTTCTTGGCACAACCAATTTCCATAATCTAAAGGAAAACTACTTGTATAATATTTACTGTTAAAAACACTAGCTGTTATATTTGTTTTGTCAATTGAATATGCTATTGCTCTTCTTATCTCTTGCTTTGATAGGAAATAATTTGATGTATTAAATGCTAAAAATGTATGTTCTCTTCCTTTTATTTCTTTTGAACTATATCCAATTGTTCCAATATATTCTTGCAAATTATCATTTGACGTCCCTATTAGATCTAAATTTCCTATTTTAAAACTATTATATAATTCTCCTATTGAAGAAAATAAATTTACTGTTATCTTTTCTAATCCAACTTCTTTTTCTTTATTCCACCAGCTTGAGTTTTTTTCTAATATTATATAAGAAGATTGCGCATCTGTTATTTTAAATTCTCCAGTTCCCACTGGAGAAGAATTTTTTGCTCGTACTAGAAAAATCTTCCCCCCTCATAATAGTCTTTTTTGATAATATAGGAAAAGTTAAGTTATACTCAAAAAACGGAATTTCCTTATCTAAGTTAATCTTTAAAGTATAGTCGTCTATAATATCTACCCCTGTTACATCTTGTACATTTGCAGAATAAATTGTTTGAGTATCTTTTAATCTATCTATAGTAAATCTTACATCTGCTGATGTAAATCTTTGACCATTTGACCATCTTACATTTTCTCTTAACTTAATTAAATATGAATTATCACTTTGCTTTTGCCCATTCTTTAGCCAAACATGCTTCTGATTTATAATCTGCTGTTAAATTTACTAAAGGTTCATATATTAACTTAGATATATCTTGAACATTTTTATTGTTACTTAGAATTGGATTTATTGTATCCAAACTTGCAATTCCTAATTTTATTTCCTTAATTTGTTTGGTTTCTCCACTCGTAACTTCTGTTTCATTTTGATTGTTTTGTTCTTCTTCTTTTATCTTATATACCGCAAAAATTAAAATGAAAACAATAAATATTATAAATACATATTTAATCCAATTTGATTTCATATTTCACCTCTATACTTTGACATACATTATATAAAATAAAATTTCAAGTTTTTCTAAAAATTTTTAAAATAATAAAAATGCATAAGGTTACAGTTCAGTAAGAAATGATTATGGTGTCCAAGCTTTGGCTTCCACTATAACACTTGAATTTTATTTAATGACGTTTGATTGGAATGAAAAATAGAAAATTTTTTACAAGAAAATGAGTAATGTTCACGGGCAAAATTATTATTATATAAATTTAAACTTTTCTCAGTTCAATACATAATCCAAGAATTTCTAAAATAATTTAATGGCACCCTTTCACTTAGTCCGAGCTAAAGCTCGACGCGAACATTTTCCATTAAATTATTTAAGAAATTCTAAGATTACTTCAATTACATTCAAAAAGTTTAAATTTATATAATAATAATCTTGAGCCTGAGTGAAAGCGCCTTGTTTTCTTGTATTAGATTTTCTTTTTTGAATGAAATGAAAAGACATTAAATAAAATTCAAGTGTTATAGTGGGAACCAAAACTTGGACACCATAATCATTTCTTACTGAACTATAACTAAAAAACAAAACAGACTACAAATAATGTAGTCTGCATTTTATTTTATACTATGTTCTTGATTCCACAATTAGTTTTATACCAGTTCTATCTTCTCCTTCTACTTCTACTTCAGCAAATGCTGGAATACAAACTAAATCCACTCCTGCTGGTGCTACAAATCCCCTTGCTATAGCTACGGCCTTTACCGCCTGATTTAGTGCTCCTGCTCCAATTGCTTGCATTTCTGCTTTGTTTGATTCCTTTACTAACCCAGCAATTGCTCCTGCTACTGAATTAGGGTTTGATTTTGATGAAATTTTTAAAATTTCCATTTTCTTTTGCCTCCTATAATTTTATTTTTTGTTGTTGCAACTTTTACGTTTTTTATTTTACATTATTTGGAAATAAATGTAAAGTGTTTTTTTGGAAATTTTAGGTAATTTCATCGCAATAAATTTATAATTTCGACAAAAAATAACTTTCATTATAATATTATCTTTATATTTTAACTCTCTTTATATTAATTACTTTATTAGTCTTATCATTTACTTCAAAAATAACCCCATTAAAAATGCATTCCCCTGTAGCAATTTTATACCTTTCTGGTAGTGTTGTTTCAAATCTCTTTATAGATGCTAATACATCCATACCTATTACTGATTTCTTAGGTCCTGTCATACCAATATCTGTTATATATGCTGTACCTCTTTCTAAAATTGTCTCATCTGCTGTCTGAACATGAGTATGTGTTCCGTAAACTGCTGTTACTTTTCCATCTAAATAATATCCTAAAGCAATTTTTTCTGCAGTTGCTTCTGCATGAAAATCAATTATAATAATATCTACTTCTTTTTTTGTATATTTTCTATTATTTCTTTTACTATAACAAAAGGATTTTCTGAAAGCACATTCATATCTACTCTACCTATTAAATTAATAACAGCTATTTTTTTATCTTTGCAAGAATAAATATTATATCCTTTACCAACAACTCCTTTAGTATAATTTGCTGGTCTAATCAATTTAGGATGATCAATAAATTTAAAGATATCTTTTTTTTCCCCATGTGTGATTTCCCATTGTTATAACATCAACTTTTTTCCTCTAATATCTCCTTGAAATTTTTTTCTGTCATTCCCATTCCTTCTGCTGAATTTTCACCATTTACAATAACAAAGTCAATACCTTCCTTTTTTCTTAATTCAGGTAACACACTTTTTAATTTTCTGATTCCTGCTGAACCAATTAAATCTCCTACAGCTAAAATTTTCATATTTTTTTCCTCTTTCTATTTTAATTTTATTTATCATACTACATATTTTATAAATTATCAATCTGTATTTTACATAATTTGCTTTTTAATTTAATTTGTGGTATACTTTATTTATGCCATTAGTATAAAAAACCCTTAATGGTAAATTCAAAAAGGGAGGTGTCCGAACATATGACGTTTGGATATCTTATTAAACAGGCTGGATTCAATCCAGAACGGTTCCAGAAAATAGCTGAAATTCCGCTTACAATCTATGATTGTAAGAACAGAATTGTGGAAGACGAACTTAATTTTGTAAAACCAATTTTAGATTGTAATTGGCTTGCAAAATTAAATTTTCAGAATCTGATTGAAAGCATGTCAATTGATGATTCAGAAATTCCAGAAAGGATATCAGCAAGATTAACTGAAGACATTTTGGCCCTCTATTTTGAAGGTCAAAATTCTCCTAAATTTTTCTGAGATTTTAAAAAATAGGGCTACTTATAATAAAGTAGTCCTATTTTTTTTTTTACTATTTTGCATAATCTACAACTCTTGTTTCTCTTATAATATTTACCTTAATTTGTCCTGGATAATCCATTTCGTTTTCTACTTTTTTAGCAACATCTCTTGCTAAAATAGTCATTTGATCATCTGATATTTTATCAGGTTTTACTACAATTCTAACTTCACGACCTGCTTGTATTGCAAAAAAGATTTTTCAACACCATCAAATGAATCTGCTATTTCTTCAAGATTTTGTAATCTCTTAATATATGCTTCTAAAGTTTCTCTTCTTGCACCAGGTCTTGATGCTGAAATTGCATCAGCTGCTTGAACTAATACTGCTTCTAATGTTTGAGGTTCTACATCTCCATGATGTGCTTCTACTGCATTTATTACAAGTGGATTTTCTTTATATTTCTTTAAAATTTCTACACCGATTTCAACATGAGTACCTTCCATATCATGATCTAAAGCTTTTCCAATATCATGTAGTAACCCTGCTCTTCTTGCAAGTTTTGGATTTAATCCTAATTCCTCTGCCATAATTCTTGCTAAATTTGAAACTTCAATAGAATGATTTAATACATTTTGTCCATAACTTGTCCTATACTTTAATTTTCCAATTAATTTTACAAGATCTGGATGCAAACCAATAACACCTGTTTCAAGAACTGCTCTTTCTCCTTCTTCTTTTATAGTTTTAGCTACTTCTTCTTTTTTGCTTTTCAACCATCTCTTCAATTTTGGCAGGATGTATTCTTCCATCATCAATTAATTTTTCCAATGTTATTTTAGCTACTTCTCTACGTACTGGATCAAAACTTGATAATACTACAGCTTCTGGAGTATCATCAATAATTAAATCAACACCTGTTAGTGTTTCTAAAGCTTTTATATTTCTTCCTTCTCTACCAATAATTCTTCCTTTCATTTCATCATTTGGAAGAGCAACTATAGATACCGTAGTTTCTTGAGAATGATCTGCTGCATATTTTTGTACTGCATAGCATAACTTCTCTTTTGCATTTTTATTAATTGTCTCTTTTTTGCTTTTTGCTCTTGTTCCCTAATTAATGCCGCTTTTTTTCTGCTGTTAACTCTTTTTCCATTTCTGTTAATAATTTTTGTTTTGCTTCTTCCTTTGTTAAAGTTGCAATTTTTTTGAAGTTCTACCATCTCTTTTGATTGTAATTCTTCTATTTCCTTTTTCTGTTCTTCAATTTTTTGTAATTCTTGTTCAACATCTCTCTCTCTTTTTTTCTAAATTTTCTGAACGCCTGTCCAAATTTTCTTCTTTTTTTGAATTAATCTTGCTTCTTGTTTTTGAACTTCGCCTCTTCTTTCTTTAATCTCTTGATCTAGCTCTTTTCTGGCTATTCCATAATCTCTTCTTTTGCCTTGAAGATTTCTTCTTTTTTTTCAGATTTTTCAGCTTCTTTTTTTGCTAAATCTATCAATCTTTTTGCTTCATTCTCTGCACCTTGAATTTTAGACTCTGCAACTTTTTTTCTATATACCATTCCAATTAGTATACCTATTGCAAGTGAGATTAAGACAGCGGCAATAATGATTATAATATTCATAACCATGCACCTCTTTCTTATTTAATTTTCAATGTTCGAATAAAATATATATATATGTTTTTCAATTTAAAATATATTTTTTCCTACCTATTATATTTTAACTTTATTATTGCAAACTGTCAAGTGTTTTCCTTAACTAATATTATTACCATTTGAAATCATCATTATTGTTCCTTCTTCATCTGTTCTGTAAACCTTTGCGCCAATTTTTGTTAATCTGTCTAATATTTTTTGCTTAGGAAGTCCATAACTATTATTTTTCCAGCCATAATTACTGCATATGTTGGATTAATTTGTTTTAAAAAATCTTCAGAACTACTTGTATTTGAGCCATGGTGCCCTACTTTCAATACATCTGTTTTCATCCAAGTTCTTGTTTTTTCATTTGCAGTTTCTGCATCACCCATAAATAAAAAACTATTATTTTCAAACTCAAGTCTAATTACTATAGAAGATAAATTTAAATTGTCTTTGTTTAATATACTATCTGTCATAACTTCACATTTAGCTTTCCCTATTTCAAAACTATCTCCTTTATTTGGTGCTGTAACTTTTAATCCTTTATTTTTTTACCGCATCTAAAACATCTTCAAAAGTTTTAGTATTGGTTTGTATTTTTGGCATCCATAAATTTTCAATCTTCAAATCGCTATTTATTACATCATCTAATCCTCCAATGTGATCCTCATGTGGATGTGTACCTATTACATAATTTAATTTTGTTATTCCTTTTCCTTTTATAAAATTAACAACATCTTGCCCATCTTCATTATTACCAGCATCAATTAACAGCGTATCATCTTGATTCCTTATTAATATACTATCCGCTTGACCTACATCAATAAAATATACAATTAAATTTTCTAAATTACCTTCAGTTTGATTTTCTATTAAATTATTAGCTTTTATAAAATTATTAAATTCTTCAGTTTTATTAAAATTGCTTCCTAATAAAATTATACCTAATAGAATAATTGTACTTATAATACTAATTACTATACTTTGCTTCTTTTGCTTCTTTTTTTTTGCTCATTTGTAATTTCTCCTTTTAATTCCATAAATCATCCATTTTATTTTTTATTCTTTCTGACACTTCTTCTGTCTTTTTTTTTTCATCTTTTAAAATCTTTCCATTAATTACCCTTACAATATCTCCTTCTTTTTTACTCCTTCAGGTATTTTATCTCTATCTACATTTATCATTTTTTGATTTTCTCTATTTTCTAATACTACTATATTTTCTTCAAATCGTTCTATTGTATATTCTTCAATAGCATCTAATTTTTTAGCTAAATTCAACTCATCTTCATATATATTAGAAGGCTTAATGCTTTTTTCTTTTTTTAGCTTTTTCTAATGTTTTATTAATTCTATCATTTAAATTTTCAAAAAAGATTCAAAATATACTCCTTTCTTATTCCTTTATACTTTTTTTTATTAATAGCATAAACTAAAAAACTTTTCAATAATTATTTTTTACTTTAGTATTACAGTTTACGCTTTACTTATATTTATTTTTTTGTTATAATTTTTTAACATATAAAGAATGGATGTGAAATTTAAAAATGGACAAAAGAACAGAATTTGTAGATTCTTTAAAAGTTGACGTACCAAATGAAGAAGAATTATTAAAAAATTTGTTGGATAAGAAATATGAAGAATATGCTAAAATATATGAAAATAAAAATGTACAAGATTATTTTCATTATGTAATAGCTGCAATAATGTTATCTCAGCATCAACGTTATGAAGATTTTACTGTGGAAATCCGTATCGTTTTAAAGCTCCTAAGAGTATTAAAGATAAACTTGAAGATTATGCTTCAAGAACTTCCCTATCATATGACACAAATACAAATGAGCCTAAAATAGACTTAAAAAAATATTAATGATATTTTTTTGCTATGAAAATAATTGCATGTAATAGACCTCCTACTTTCTATTCAAACGACCCAGAAATTCAAGAACTAATAGAAGAAAAAAGAAAAATCATCGTATTTTAGGAGAAATGCAAGAATTTAAATCAAAACTGATTAAAGATGATTTTTCGAATCCTAAAGTTTATAATTATTCTTGTACTAAAGTTGATTATTACGAAAAATGTAAACAATTATTAAATCAAATTAAAACTTTAATTTCTCCTGAAGCTGAAAATTTACTTAATTATTATAATAAACAAATTGCAGATATAGAAAATTGCCTTGCATTTATGAAAGCTGCTAACAATGAAAATCAACCGATAGATAATGAAGATATTTTGAACAATAAAATGAACTTTTTAAAAGCTTTAGATGATTTCACTTCTAGAGTACATGATAAGTTAGATTTAGCTGTTTTAACTAAACAAGTTGATTCATTGTTTGAAAATAATGAATTATTTGAAAAATTACATATTTCCCAAAGTCCTAAAGCTATGAAAAAGAAAAAGAACTAAAGATGGATTTGTATCTAACTTTCTATACATAGATACTTTATTTGGTACAATTGAATGTCAATTACAGTCTCAACATGAATATCAAGAAGGAAATTACGGGTATGCTGCTCATACTAATTTAAAAGGAAAAAGCAATATCCCTTTTCGAATTCCAGAACCTAAAGATAAAGAAAAAAAATAAATGAATTTGTACAAGAAATTAAAGAAGTTGCACCAAAATCTTTTTATCTAGAATTGATAGTACAGAAAAAGATCGAGTTGTTACTCAACAATTTAGTGATTATCAAAATTACAAAAAAATTTAGTTAGCCAAGTAACTAAAGGAGATCCTTGTGAAAAATATATATTAAATTATTTTTTCAAAGCTATATGCACTTAAAGACAAAATATTTAAATCTCAAGAAAGCTCTCTTGGCATTACAGAATATGATATTAATGAATATCTATCTAGTCCAACTTTCGAAAAAAATACTTAAGACATCTAAAAAAGATAAAGAACTTTCATTATAATAATTTTATTTTAGGAGGGTATAAATAATGAAAAATGAATTAATTTTGATTTTAGACTTTGGAGGTCAATATAATCAATTGATTGCAAGAAGGGTTAGAGAATGCAATGTTTATTCCGAAGTAGTTCCTTATAACATCTCTATTGAAAAAATAAAAGAGAAAAAAATCCAAAAGGAATTATTTTCACAGGTGGACCTGCAAGTGTATTTAGTGAAGATTCACCTAAATGCTCTAAAGAAATATTTGAACTAGGAATTCCTATATTGGGAATTTGTTATGGTATGCAACTAATGACATATACTTTGGGTGGAAAAGTAGCAAAAGCTAATAAAAGAGAATATGGTACAACAAATGTTAATATTGACAATACTTCTGCACTTTTTAATGGATTTGATAATGTTAATGGATTTTTAATGAGTCATACTGATTATGTAGATGTTGTTCCTGATGGGTTTAAAAATATTGGACATACATCTTCTTGTCCAAATGCTGCTATTGAAAATACAGAGAAAAATTTATATGGTATTCAGTTCCATCCTGAAGTTAACAATTCTATAAATGGAACTTTAGTTATTAAAAATTTCTTATTTAATATTTGTGAATGCTCTGGAGATTGGATTATATCTTCTTTTGTTGAAGATAGTATTAAAAAACTAAAAAAAAAAAATTGGTAACAAAAAAGCTCTATGTGCTTTATCTGGCGGTGTTGATTCTTCTGTTGCAGCTGTACTTTTAAGTAAAGCTATTGGGAAAAAAATTTAACCTGTATTTTTCTAGACCATGGACTTCTTCGTAAAAACGAAGGAAATGAAGTTGAAGAAATATTTAGAAATCAATTTGATATAAACTTAATTAGAGTTAATTGTAAAGATAGATTTTTAAATAAACTTGCTGGTGTTACTGATCCAGAAAAGAAAAGGAAGATTATTGGCGAAGAATTTATTCGTGTTTTTGAAGAAGAAGCTAAAAAAATTGGTGCCGTTGACTTTTTAGTTCAAGGTACTATTTATCCTGATGTAATCGAAAGTGGTTTAGGTAAAAGTTCTGTTATTAAAAGTCACCATAATGTCGGAGGTCTTCCTGACTATGTTGATTTTAAAGAAATTGTAGAACCTTTAAGAGATTTATTTAAAGATGAAGTTAGAAAAACTGGATTAGAACTTGGTATTCCTAAAAATTTAGTTTTTAGACAACCATTTCCTGGTCCTGGATTAGCTATAAGAATTATTGGTGAAATAACAGATGATAAATTAACAATTCTAAAAAATGCAGATAGTATTTTTAGAGAGGAAATTGCTAAAGCTGGTCTTCATAAAAATATTAATCAATATTTTGCTGTATTAACAAATCTAAAATCAGTTGGTGTAATGGGAGATGAAAGAACTTATGATTACACTGTTGCACTAAGAGCTGTTGAAACAACTGACTTCATGACAGGTGTTTGGAGTAAAATACCTTATGAAGTTTTAGAAAAAGTTTCAAGTAGAATTGTAAATGAAGTTGAACATGTAAATAGAGTTGTCTATGATATTACTTCTAAGCCACCAGCAACAATTGAATGGGAATAAAATAAAAAATGAAGCAATTAGAAACTAATTCTTTTTGCTTCATTTTTATTTTCTATCAAAAATAGTTTTAAATACTCCTTTATCTATTAAATTAGCAAATATATTTTTAAATATAATAAGTACAATTGGTCCAATTAAAAGCCCCATCACTCCTATTACTTTAAATCCTGTGTACATTGCTATTAGTGTAAAAATAGGATGTATTCCTATATTTTTGCTAACTAACTTTGGTTCTAATAACTGTCTTATTACAGACATAATAACTAACAAAATTATAATTGCAATTCCTAAATTTAAATCTCCATTAATAGCGCATAAAATAGCCCATGGAATCATTACTGTTCCTGATCCGTAAAATTGGCAGAGCATCTACAAATCCAATAAATAAAGCCATCAATAATGGATATTGTACGTTAAATCCTGAAAATTCTAAAATATATAATCCAATTAAAGAGACTATAAAAAAGAAACCAAAATAAGAGTTGCTTCTGCTTTTAAATACCCACCTAAACTGTCAATTAAATCCTTTAAATGAACTCGTATTTTTTTTTTACCCATACTTTTGGTAAGTGATATTCTATTTGATCTAATATATAAATTTTATCTACACAAATAAAATATAGTGCAACTACTGTAATACCAATACAAATAGCAATAGACGGTAAACTTGTAATAAAGTTTATTAATCCTGTTAATGCACCTCTTAACCAATTTGAGGCTGTTGTTAATAAATCTTCTGTTGAATTTTCTATAACAGATAAAACTTCACTAGACAAATGAATTTTGTCATAATTAAATGTAGAAATTAATGATTGAAATTGTATGTAAGCTTTATCAAAATAATTATTTAATCCCTGTAATAAACTAGATGATTCAGAGAATAAAGTTATAATTAGCCATGTTAATGTTCCTAATATTATAAGAGACACGATTACAAATATAATTATAGAACTAGTTCTCCTGGTTAAATTTGTCTTTCTCATAATAAACTTTATAGCAGGTTCTACCATTAATGATATTATAAAGGCAACTAAAAAAGGCATATAAAAAACAGATAATTTTAATCCAATATATAAGCCTAATAATATAAAAAAAACAACATATAAAATTCTTTTAAAAACTCTTGTCCAATAAGAAACATCAAAAATCATTTGTTCCCTCCGTTTTTATTATATGCAAAAAGGCGGTCCTATATCCGCCTTTTTGCTAATTTTTGTCCTTCTTATTCAGCGTTTTTATTTTGATGACAGTTACAAATATTTTCTATAGTTTCATTAACTTGTTGTTGTCCTATTGATTGAGTATTTTGTGCCAAATCTCCTAAAGTTAATATACCTACTACTTCATTTTTTGAATTACATACTGGTAATCTTCTAATTTGATTTTGACTCATTTGAGTTTGTGCATTTGTTATATCATCATCTTCCTTGCAAGTGCAGACATTACAACTCATAATTTCACTTACTGAAGTTTGATTTGTATCTTTATCATAAGCAACACATCTTAATAAAATATCTCTATCTGTTACAATTCCACAAATACATTGGTTTTGATCACATACTGGTATTGAACCAATATGATTTTCAGACATTAATTTTGCAACTTCTTTTATCTTTGTTTCAGGCTTTACACAACATACATCATCACACATACATTCTTTAACTTTCATTTTATTTACCACCTTTCAAAATTTCTCAATATTATTTTTGTCAAAATAAAAAAATAATATTCAAAAAAAAATCATATAGATAAATTGCAAAAAAAAAGGGAAAATATTATAGAAATATTTTCCTTTTTTTTTTAAAAATTAATATCTTTCATAAATATCCATATCATCATATTCTCTAGGTCTAAAAGGTGGTCTACCTGGTCCTCCTGGAAATGGTGGTCTGCCTCCAGGTCCTGGAAAAGGTGGTCTTTCTGGTCTTGGTCTTCTTAATAATTCCCTAATAATTAAAATTTGAATCAAATCTCTTAAATTTCTATTTCCAAATTGTCTATCTTCTCCTCTTTTTTTCATTTTTATCCTCTGATTTTAAAATATTACTAGTAGAAACCTTATTTTCTTGTCTATTTCCAGTTGTTTTATTTTGTAAATTAATATTAAGATTTATTTCACTATTAACTTCAATTGCAGAATAAATTTCATCTGTCATATTTTCTACTGTTTCTCTTGTCACTGGCTGGCTCATTGTTGAACATCTTTGTGAAACCATCGGATATACTATTTTATATATTTCAGGATAACAATTTTCTAATTCTTCTCTATTATTATTATTACTTAAATTGTAATTATTTGAATTATTTTGTATATACATATTATTCATGTTTTGATATCCTAAAATACTCCTTATGTAATCATCAAATGATTCATTGTTATACATATAAAAAACCTCCTTATTATTTTATATATAATATGGAAGTTTTTTTATATTATGTGAAAAATTTAAAGTTTATTTACTAAATTCTTAAATTGTATTCCTCTATCTGCAAAATTTTTAAACATATCAAAACTTGCACTTGCTGGAGAAAATAATACTATCTGATTTGGTTCTGACACTTTTTAGCAAGGTTTACGGTTTCTTCTAATGAATTACACATATATATTTTTTTATTTTTTATTTTGTTTTTCTAATTCTTCTTTAACTGCTTCAAATATTTTGCCTGATGTTTGCCCCATTAAAATTAATGCTTTTACATTGTCTATTATAGGTTTTGCAATTGGTGTATAATCTAAATTTTTTATCATATCCTCCTGCAATCAAAACAATTTCTTCGTCAAATGATTTCAAACCCGCAATAGTTCTTGTTGGTGAAGAACTAACCGAATCGTTATACCATTTAACTTTATTTATTTCTCTAACAAACTCTAATCTATGTTCTACTGGTTTAAACTTTTTTATCTAGCTTTTATTGCTATATCTGTATCAACTAAAGTTCTTGTTGCTGCTAATGCAGTAGCTATGTTTTCATAATTGTGTTCTCCTCTTAATAATACTTCTTGTGTGTCTAAAAGATGTTTTCTAATACCATCTTTACATTCTTTAATTATTTTGTCATCTACTATTAAGCCATCTTCTAATTTATTTTTACCACTAAAGTAGACAACTTTTCCTAATGCCTCTTTAGCACATTCCCTTGTTATTGCATTATCATAGTTTAAAAACAATAATATCATTTTCTTTTTGATATTTAAAAATATTTTTCTTTGCATCTATATATTCTTGATAATCTTTGTGTATATTCAAATGATTTGGAGTTATATTAGTAATAACCCCTATATGTGGACTTACTTTCATCCCCATTAATTGAAAACTGCTTAATTCTAATACTACTATATCGTCTGGTTTTATTTCTGAAATTTTTGTAAAAAGAGGTGTTCCTATATTTCCTCCTAAATATGTATTATATCCAGCTTCTTTTTAAAATACTATAAATCAAACTAGTTGTTGTTGTTTTTCCATCAAAGTTTTTGTTTTTTTAAATTATCTTTACCAAATGAATATTCAAATTTATAATTTTCTATTTTCTTCGTTATTTCTTCTGGTTTTTTTCATTTAATGTCTTTTCATTTTTCATTCAAAAAAGAAAAACTCTAATACAAGAAAAATCAAGGCGCTTTTCACCATTATTTTAACAGGCTCAAAATTATTATTATATAAATTTAAACTTTTTGAATGTAATTGAAGTCTTAAATAATTTAATGGAAAATGTTCGCGTCGAGCTTTAGCTCGGACTAAGTGAAAGGGTGCCATTAAATTATTTTAGAAATTTTTGATTATGTATTGAACCGAGAAAAGTTTAAATTTATATAATAATAATTTTGCCCGTGAACATTACTCATTTTCTTGTAAAAAATTTTCTATTTTTCATTCCAATCAAACGTCATTAAATAAAATTCAAGTGTTATAGTGGGAGCCAAAGCTTGGACACCATAATCATTTCTTACTGAACTGTAACTTAAAAATTTGACATTTTTCTAGATTTTTTTTTTTCTCTTGCGTTACTTTTATATTTAATGTAGAATATAAAAGTAAGTTTTATATACCCTGGTACTTTAAAGGAGGTTTTTCCATGTTTGGAGTCTACTGCTCAAATTCCGTCATCCATTTAAAAAATGGTACAGTTATTTACTGCGAAAATCTGGTTTCTGATGTAAGAGAAAAAAATTGGAAATTTCTAACCATCCAGATGATACACTCCTTCTTTTCCCTTCAACATTAAAGGGAGAATCTATTTCTGTATATATTAAAGACATTTTAAAATGTGAGTATACAGATTAAACTGGTATCAAAAAATATGAGGTATTTTACCTCATATTTTTTATGTATATAACAACTATTATTTTCATTTTTAATTTTTTATTCATAAATTTACTTCTCTCTTTAATAGTATTATATTAAATCTGTTGTATATTCAAATAGCAATATTAAACAATAAAAAAGTAAAATCTTTATATTTTTTCTTGTCTTTTTTTGTTAAGTTATTGACATTTTTGATAAATAATGTCAAAATATAAATATAAAAAATAAAAGGAGGGGTTTTTATGAGTTACAATTATTATTCTAGCTATCCATCAGCTTCAACTTATTCAAAAGCTGCTAGTAGTTCTGCAGGTTTAGATGGCATTATAGCTGCATTAGGTGCATTCTTTGTTATTCTTTTTAATCTTTTGTATCGCTGCTGCTATTTTAACATTAGTTGGACAATGGAAAATGTTTAAGAAAGCAGGTAAAGAAGGTTATATTGCTTTAATTCCTGTTTATAACGTAATTGTAGAAATGCAATTAGGTGGAATGCCAATATATTGGTTCTTCTTAAATTATTGTGCTTTCATTCCACTTGTTGGTTGGATTGCACCATTAGTACTTGCATTCTGGAAAAACATTAAATTAGCTCAAGCCTTTGGAAAAGGTGCTGGAACAGGAGTTTTATTAACTTTCTTCCCATTTGTAATGTACCCTGTATTAGGTCTTGGTAATGCTAAATATGTTGGTCCACAAACTCAAACAAAATTACAGTTGAAACAGTACCAACAGATAATTCAAATACAGATAAATAATAAATAAAAACACCTATCTCAGGTGTTTTTTATTTTTGCATGATTTATAATTTTATTACATCTCACAACAGTAACATTATCTGGTATATTTTTTAACACTGTTGCATTCGCTCCTATTTTTACATTATTTCCTATCTTTATAGGTCCGAAGTACTTTAGCTCCAGCTCCTACCATAACATTATTGCCTATATCGGGATGCCTTTTATTTTTATCTTTTCCTGTTCCACCTAATGTAGAATTATGATAAATCGTACAATCATTTCCTATTGAAGCAGTTTCTCCTATTACAATTCCCATTCCATGGTCAATAAATAAATCTTCTTTCCTATTTTAGCTCCTGGATGTATTTCTATTCCTGTAAAAAATCTTCCTATTTGAGATACTAGTCTAGCCAAGAATAATAATTTATGTTTATATAAAAAATGTGCAAAGCTATGAAAAACTAATATGTGAAAACCTGGATAAAGAATAATTACTTCTAATACATTTCTACTAGCAGGGTCTTTCTTCATTATATTTCTTGCATCTTTATACAATTCTATTAAAGTTTTCAATTTTATCACCTACTATAAAATATGCATATTTATGTTTTTTGTTATTTAAGAATTGTTCTTACATCATATTTTTAGTAAATGTTTTAAATTTTAAATTAACTTTTCTAATTCTCTTATTTTATCTCTAAGCTCTGCTGCTTTCTCAAATTCCATCTCTGTAGCACATTTTAACATTTCATCTGTTAATTTTGAAATTGTTTCTTTTATATCTTCAGATTTTTCTAATTTATATTCTACTTCTATATCTTTTACATCTGTAACTTTTATATTGTCGCGGACTGATTTTTTTATTGTCTTTGGTATTATTCCATTTTTCTTATTATATTCTTCTTGTATTTTTCTTCTCCTATTTGTCTCTGATATAGCCTTTTCCATACTTTCAGTCAATTCATCTGCATACATAATAACAGTTCCGTCTGTATTTCTAGCAGCACGTCCAATTGTCTGAATTAATGACCTTTCTGAACGTAAAAATCCTTCTTTATCTGCATCAAGTATTGCTACTAAAGATACTTCTGGAATATCTAACCCTTCTCTTAATAAATTTATACCTACTAAAACATCAAATTCTCCTAATCTCAAATCTCTTATAATCTTCATTCTTTCTAAAGCCTTTGTATCAGAATGTATATAATTTACTTTTTATATCTAAACTTTTTAAATATTCTGTTAAATCCTCAGCCATTTTCTTTGTTAAAGTCGTAACTAATACTCTTTCTTTTTTTCTCTATTCTTAATCTAATTTGTTCTAGCAAGTCATCAATTTGATTTGTTACTGGTTTTACCTCTATTTTTGGATCTAACAAGCCAGTTGGTCTAATAATTTGTTCTACTACATTATCTTTACTATGTTCTTTTTCATAATCTGCTGGTGTTGCACTTACGAATACTACTTGATTTATCCTTTCCTCAAATTCTTTAAATGTAAGTGGTCTATTATCAAAAGCAGACGGTAACCTAAATCCATAATTAACCAAAGACTCTTTTCTAGCCCTGTCACCATTATACATAGCCTTTACCTGTGGAATTGTCGCATGTGATTCATCAATTAACAATAAAAAATCTTTTGGGAAATAATCAAATAATGTATATGGTGGACTACCTACTTGCCTACCACTTATATGCCTTGAATAATTTCTATTCCAGAACAAAACCAGTTTCTTTCATCATTTCAATGTCAAAATTAGTTCTTTCCTCTATTCTTTGTGCCTCAATTAATTTATTTTGCGACTTGAAATATTTTACTCTTTCTTCCATTTCCTGCTCAATTGTTACAATTGCTCTTTCCATTTTATCTTTTGTTGTAACATAATGTGATGCAGGTGAAATTAAAATATGACGCCTTGTACCTATTGGTTTTCCTGTCAAAGCATTTATTTCTACTATTTTTTTCTATCTCATCTCCCCAAAATTCTACCCTTACTGCTGGTTCTGATTGGTCAGATGGATATATTTCTACAATATCTCCTTTTGCTCTAAACGTCCCTCTTTTAAAGTCTATTTCATTTCTTGTATATTGCATACTAATCAATTTTTTTAATACCTGGTCTCTAGATTTGCTCATACCTGGTCTTAAAGATAACATCATTTCTTGATAATCTATTGGATCCCCTAAACCATAAATGCAAGAAACAGATGCAACTATTATAACATCTCTTGTTTCAAATAATGATAATGTGGCTGAATGCCTTAATTTATCTATCTCATCGTTAATTGAAGAATCTTTTTCAATATACGTATCTGTTGATGGAATGTAACTTTCTGGTTGATAATAATCATAGTATGAGACAAAATACTCAACATTGTTTTCTGGAAAAAATTCTTTAAATTCTGAATATAACTGGCCTGCTAATGTTTTATTATGTGCTAATACTAATGTTGGCTTTTGTACTTTGTTAATTATATTTGCCATGGTAAATGTTTTTCCAGAACCTGTAACCCCTAAAAGTGTCTGAAATTTTTTTTTCCTTCTTTTATTCCTTTTGATAGATATTCTATTGCTTGTGGCTGGTCTCCTGTTGGCTTGTATTCTGAATGTAGCTTAAACATATTTCCTCCTCCATAAAAATGCTTTTTCACAAAATAAATCTCAAACTTGTTTTTTATTAAATAACATTTTCATCTTATAGATCGTCTATTGTTTTTTGTTCTCGAATTTCTATATTTTCTCTTATGTTTCTCTTACATCGTCTGTAATTGTTTCTACTAAATCCATAATAAACTGCTTTATATTTCCTTGATATGGATCTGTTTCAATAGTTGTATACTTTTTTGCTCCTTCCTTTATCACTTCTTTTCAGCTTCCATACATTCATTAAATAATTTTACATTTTTCCTATTAACTAAACGTCCTTCTTTTCCTTTTCTATGTACACTTAGTTCTGGTGATGTAACAAAACCATATGTTAGCGGTTTGTATTTTTCATAAATTCACTATTAAACATTTGCTTTAATAAAACCGCATCTTGATTTGAATAGAACCATCATTTACCGAAAAAATCAATCCAAGAAAGCCTATCCAACATTCCCCTGTCATAAATAACAACTCTTGAGTATTATCACTCATATCTTCGCTAAGATTTTTAATTAACTCACTATACATCCAAATATTATATTCTTCAAGATCTTTATTTTCAATTGGATTGTACTCTGCTGTTTCCGCTCTTTTTTTGTACTGGAATCCCATTCTTTGTTAATAATTTTGTTATATTATTTAGTAATGTTGTTTTTCCACTTTTTGCGGTTCCAATAAGTTCTATAAATATTGGTTCTTTATTTTTGATATGTTCTCTTTAATGTAATTCAAATTAGTTTCTATATTATTTGCTTGATTATTAATTTTTTTCAATTTGCTCTTTCATTTTTTCCTCCTAAAAAGTTTTTCTAATATTTTTTATATCTTTCAAATAATATTTCTCTTTCATTTGTATTCATTAATACCGCTTTATACATATTTGTATAATACCATTTTTGCTCTTCTTTAGGTTTGTTAAAGTTCTCCCAAATTTTTTTTCTCCTTGTTCTTTATATAAATTATATAAAGTTTCTAAATTATTTATCTTATCTGCACATTCTACTAATTTTCCTTCTATACTTGCTATTTTAATCTTATCAATTGCTTTAATTTTTCTTTCTTTCCATGGTAATGATTTGTCTTCTGATACTTCTTCAACAAGAAATGATTATGGTGTCCAAGCTTTGGCTCCCACTATAACACTTGAATTTTATTTAATGTCTTTTCATTTCATTCAAAAATAGAAAATCTAATACAAGAAAATGAGTAATGTTCACGGGCAAAATTATTATTATATAAATTTAAACTTTTCTCGGTTCAATACATAATCCAAGAATTTCTAAAATAATTTAATGGCACCCTTTCACTTAGTCCGAGCTAAAGCTCGACGCGAACATTTTCCATTAAATTATTTAAGAAATTCTAAGATTACTTCAATTACATTCAAAAAGTTTAAATTTATATAATAATAATTTTGAGCCTGAGTGAAAGCGCCTTGTTTTCTTGTATTAGATTTTCTTTTTGAATGAAATGAAAAGACATTAAATAAAATTCAAGTGTTATAGTGGGAGCCAAAGCTTGGACACCATAATCATTTCTTACTGAACTGTAACACTTTACTTTTATTAATTTTATTATCTGTCAGATTTTGAATATATCCCTCTTTTTTTAAATTTTCTATTTGTTCTTCTTTATATAATCCATATGGATATGTAAAAATTTTCAAATTAGTCTTTCCTAATTTTTCTTCTATTTTATTATAAGATTCATTTACATTACTTACTGCTGTTTCTGTATCCAAATTCGTAAACTCTGGATGATTCATGCTATGAGAAGCTATTGTTACAAGTCCACTATCCTGCATTTGTTTTGCCTCATCCCAAGTAATTACTCCTTCTTGTTCCATATTGTCTATTATGATAAACATTGTAAATGGAATATTATATTTTTTTGCAATTGGATAGGCATTTTCATATACTCCTTCATATCCATCATCAAATGTCACTATACATGATTTTTTATATAATTGTTCTTCCCCATTTTTATATTTAGCCAAATCTTCATAAGTTATAAAATGATATCCTACTGCTTGTAATCCTTGTATTTGATTTTCAAATACATTCTTTGTTGTTTGCATATAATCATATTTTATTTCTGAACTATCATTTACAATATTGTGATATACAAAAATAGGAATTTCAAGATTTTTTCTCCTATATAATATTGATTGTTTACAGTTATTCTATCATAACAAACAATACCTATTATTCCAATTATTATTACAACAATTATTCCTACTAGAATATTTTTTTTTTCGCCTTAATATTCATCTTTGTTTTCCCCTTTTTTTCAATTTTCTCTATTATATCACATATTAATTAAATATAATATTTTTGTTATAAATTTTATTTAATTTTTTCATTTTTACTAGACACTATCTAAGCTTTGTGTTATCATATTATATGAAACAAAAGATATGAAATATTATTATTTCAGATGGAGGTAGAAAAATGTCAAAAATTAAAAATTTAAAATTTATAATAATATTATTTGTTACTATTTTAGCATTTGGATTTAGTTCTTGTTATGCTGTTGATTTAGATTTATCAGAGGATTTAACTACAAGTGATTTTCAAATAATAGTACATCAAATACTTCAAGTAATACAACAAATAATTCTTTTGATGATAATACTACTTTTGGTTCGAATTCAAATAGCAATAATACAAATACTAATACATCAAATTCAAATAATAATTCTTCAAATTCTTACTCTAATACAAACACATCAAACACTTCTGGAAGTAGTACTTCTTCAGCAACTGTAACTAATTCTCTACCAGAAAGTAATTTGGGATTATCAAAAATTCTTAACATTCTTTTTAATAGTTATTGGTATATTATTAATATTACTTGCTATTGCAATTTTAATTCGTTTAAAAAAATAAAAACAAATTGCCAAATTATAAATGGCAATTTATTTTTTTGTTACATTTTTGTATGTATATTTTGTCCATTTTTTTTAATACTATTAATAGAATTTATCTTTCATAGAAATATGAAAAATATCTATTTCGAATTTTTGATAGGAGGATTTTTTATGCATAAAAAATTATTTATAAGTTTTGCAATTCTTATATCTTTGATTTTTTCTTTTACTATTTGTTTTGCAAATGATGGTGGAAATATGGTTAAAGATGCTGCTGATAATGTAAGAAATGCTGTCGGTGGTGTTGAAAACACAGTAGAAAATGTTGCAAATAATGTTGGTAATAACATGAAAAATAACAATCATAATAATCAACAAAATACTTCAACAAATAACCTAAAACCAAATGATTATAATGCTACTAGAACATCTACTGGTACAACATCTAATACTTTTTATGGGTATGAATGCTACTGCTTGGACTTGGCTTATTATAGGAATTGTAGCTATTGCTATAGTTGCTCTAGTTTGGTATTATGCAATGCAAACACGTTCTTCAGATTATAATGATAGAGATTAATTTTACTTATGCACTTTAAAATATTTATTTAATTAATATTTTAAAGTGCATTATTTTTTTTATTTATGTTATAATGTTTGATATAAAAATATTTTAAAAATGAGGTATATTTATGAATATAAAAACAATTGCTAAAAATCCCACTGCTTACCATAATTATATAATTGAAGATAAAATAGAAACTGGAATAGTACTATCTGGTACAGAAATTAAATCAATAAGAAACGGTAAAATTAATTTAAAAGATACATATGCTCAAATAAAAAATGGAGAAATCTTTGTAATCGGAATGCACATTAGTCCTTATGAACATGGCAATATATTTAATAAAGATCCCTTACGTAATAGAAAACTTTTATTAAATAAACGTGAAATTAATAAGATTATTGGTTTGGCAACAAAAAAAGGATATTCTTTAATCCCTCTTAGCTTATATTTTAAAGGCAGTTTAGTAAAACTCGAACTTGGTATTGGCAAAGGGAAAAAATTATATGATAAAAAAGACAGGACATAGCAAAAAAAGATGCTCAAAAACAAATCGCTTATAATCTAAAAAAAAAACAATATTAAATTTAAAAGAGAAAACTAATTATATTTTTATAATATTAGTTTTCTCTTTTTTAATTATATCTTATATTTTATTACTTGAACCAAAAACGTCTATCATTTTATGTTTTACTGTTTCTTTTATTAATTCTCTTGCTGGTCCTAAATACTTTCTTGGATCAAAAACATTTGGTTCTTCTGTAAATTCTTTTCTTATTTCTGATGTCATTGCTAATCTTAAATCTGTATCTACATTAATTTTTGATACTCCACTTTTACTAGCTTCATGTAAAATTTCATCAGGTACTCCTTTTGCTCCAGGAATGTCTCCACCATATTTATTACACATTTCTACTAATTCTGGAATTACAGTAGATGCTCCATGCAATACAATTGGTGTATTAGGTATTCTTTCTTTAATTTCTTTTAAAATATCAAATCTAAGTTTTGCTTCTCCTTTAAATTTATATGCCCCATGGCTTGTTCCTATGGCTATTGCTAAAGGAATCACAACCTGTTCTTCTAACAAATTCTTCTGCTTGATCTGGGTTTGTATACATTGCATCATCTACAGCAACATTAACCTCATCTTCAATTCCTGCTAATTTTCCAAGTTCTGCTTCTACTACAACTCCTTTACTATGAGCATAATCTACTACTTTTTTTGTTAATGCTATATTTTCTTCAAAGTCATATTTTGAACCGTCTATCATAACTGATGTAAATCCGTTATCTATGCACATTTTTGCTGTTTCAAAATCTGGTCCATGATCTAAATGTATTGCTATTGGAACTTCTGGGTGTTCTTCTACTGCTGCTTGTACCATTTTCATTAAATATCCTATTCTTGCATATTTAATAGCACTTGATGATACTTGTAAAATAACAGGTGAATTTGCCTCTGCAGCTGCATCAACTATTCCTTGTATTATTTCCATATTATTTACATTAAATGCTCCTATTGCAAACCCTTCTTTCATTGATTTTTTAAACATTTCTTTTGTTGTTACTAACATAATTATCCCTCCATTTTGGCTAATTGCCTTTTGTTTTTCTTTTGATATTTTATTTCTATTTTTTTATATGTCAAGTCATTTTTTACTCAAGTTTTGGTTTTTATAATTTTTTATTACAAGTTCAGAAAACTTTCTTATAATATAAAAAGATATAAAGTTTTCACTGAACAATTCTTATTAACTTTTTTATTTAACAATTTTTTTAGTTCACTTAATCCTTTATATCTTTTAAATAATTTAATCTTTTATGTGTTTATAACTAGCACACATTGATTCATCTGGTTCTTGTGTATTAATCCTTTCAGTTGGCTCTACTTGAATCTCTTGTAACATACATTTTTCATTTTGTTGATTATTATATTTGCAACTAGAAACTGTACAATTTATTTTTTGATTCATTTCCATTTTTTACCTCCATGCAAATTAGAGTATTTGAACAAAAAATGTTCATAATATTTATTATGCAAAAAATTCATTTTTTATTCAATGAATATTCGTAATTTTATACTTTTTTTATATTTAAAAGTTAATTTTTATCTTCATTTTCTAATTTGCATTTTTTCTTCTGGTTCTTTAAAACTTAAATACCAACTAATTCCATTTTGTTCTTTTTTAACATTTCTCGTTCTTTCTTCTAATTGTTGATACGTTTTAGGTGATGCCACAATTACTGGTTGATTTGGCATCCAATTAGCTGCAGTTGAGCCTTTACTACAATCTGACATCTGTAATGCCTGCACAATTCTAATAATCTCTGGAATAAAACGTCCTACATTCATTGGATATATTAAAATTGTTCTTACTATTCCTTTATCATCAATAATAAAAACGTTTCTAACCGTTTCTGTATTACTAATATCATTAGCAATCATTCCATATTTTCTTGCTATTTGTCCATTTCTATCTGCAATAATTGGAAATGATATTTTTATTCCTGTTCTACAATAAATATCATACATCCATGCTAAATGTGAACTATTACTATCTACGCTTAATCCTAACAATTCTGTATTCATTTGTTTGAAATATGTATGTGCTCTCGTAAAAGCTATCATTTCAGTTGTGCACACGGGGGTAAAGTACACATCTTTGGGTGTCACTTTTAAATCATTTTTTAATATCTGTTTTTAATTCAAATTTTACCATTTTATCTCTATTTATATAAATTTTATCTATTAGCATTTGCAAAATCATTCTATTAGGTACTTCTGAATTTATAACATCATCAAAATACTCTATTGAAATTTTTAGTTTATTTACTTTTTCTTTTAAATTTTTATTTTCATCTTTTTCTAATAATGCTTGTAAGAAAGAGATACTTTGCATCTTTTCTTTTTCTAGTTCTTTATATGTATTCTCAATAATTTCTCTTGACATTTGGTTGTTTGTAGCTGCCAATTCTTTTTTACTTTTTGATTAACAAGCATTTTATATTCTTCATTTAAAATATTTAGTTTGTTTTGTAACTTATATTTATTATTCTCTGTTTTATCTTCTTTTATTTCAACTTTAATATTCTGTATTTCTTCTAAATATTGTTTTTTAGTAAATTTTAAAAATTCTTTTAAATGTACTAAAATATCCTTTTCTTTTAACCTCATGGCAGTGGCAAGTCTTTGTCCCAAATTGTCTATATCTTGAACAATCGTATCCTTTTTTCATTCATTTTTCTTTTAATCATAATTCCTGACATTCCAGAGCCACAATTATCGCATACACACATTCCTGAAAAATAATATTCTCTTTTCGTATTTGCTCCAGAAGTATTTTGTTTTGATTTTTTAGTCCTTATTTCCTGTGCTAAATTGAATATCTCTTTTGAAATTATAGCTTCATGATGATTTTCAAATATAAATTGTTCCTCTTTTGGAAGTTTTACTGCTTTACCTCTTATATTTACAGTTCGCTTTTTATGAGTAATTAAAGTTCCAGTATAAATTTCATTTTTCAAAATATTACTTACCATATCTTTTGTCCATTTTTCTTGAATTTTATGCTTATATATCCTGCCTCTTTCTAAATGTTTTTCTCTATAATATATAGATGGTGTAGGATAATTAAATTTTGTATTTAGTTCTTGACTAATTCTTTGAAATCCCATTCCGTCCTCAACATATAATTTGAATATTAGTTTAATAACTGGTTTTAATTCTTCAATACCATATAACATTGGTATATTATCTTTGAAAATTTTTTTCATATCCATAGTAATTCCCCATAATTAATCTTCCATCTTTTTGCTTTGAATACATATGATCTCTTGTTTTTCTTGAACAATCTTTTACATATCTTTCATTGAACCATGTTGTAATTCCAATAGTATCATCTCTATCATTTTGTACATCATAGGTACCTCCCATTTCTGAAACTAAAATCATATTTTTTTTGCATATCTTTGAATTCATCAATAAGCACCAAAACTTTTCCGTTATTTCTTCCTATTCTTGATAAGTCTTTTGCTATAACTACATCAATTTTTCCTCCTTTTACTTTTTTCTAACATTTTTGTAAATTCAGGTCTATTAAAGGTATATCCCGAAACATTGTCATCTATGTAGAAGTCTTTATCGTTGATAATCCAATTACGAGAAGAAACATATTCTTTAATTATTCTTTTTTGTTCTTCTATACTTGAGTAATTTTCTTTATCTTCGTCTCTAGACAATCTACAATATCCGTGCAACTGTTATTTTCTCTCCTTTTTTGCCTGATATTGCTTTTTGGTCTATGTTAGCATACATTTTGCTCTACTTCCACTTGTTTCATTACTATTTTTTTAAGAACTTCGATAATTCTTTTTTCCAGTTATAAATACTCCTATTTTGTATTTCTGTTTTTTTATAGTTTTCTATTACTTCTTTTGTACTTTTCCTTTTAATTCTTCTTCTGTTAGATAAATTTGTACATATTTTTTATATTAAAGATTTCATTAGAAGTAATTTGCATTTTTTAACTCCCTCATAATATTTCTCTCTAAATATTATGCAAAAAGAAATGTATAAATTTCTTTTTCGTCTAAAAATCACTTCATGAATTCTAATATTTATATTTTAGAATCATTTATAATCACCTTCTTTTATTAAGAACACTAATTTTCTTAAATAAGTATTTCTAATAATAAGAGTCTAAATTTTTTATTAAATGTTGCAATTTGGTGCATTTTTTTAGTAAGCAATCGCTTACCCTTCTTTCAATTCATATATTATCATTACAAAATATGGTTGATTTCACTATTGTTTTTTTTGTGATATTGATTCTTGCTGGTTTATTTCTATTGCTCCAAACATTCCATATTGTTCTTCTTTTTACCCATGCCCTAAATGTAGCTTCTGGTATTCCATTTTCTCTTGCGTAGGTAGTTTTACTTTTTCCACTTACCTTATATTTATCTAATAATTTTTTTGCTTTTTCTTCTTCACTATAATTTCTTGCCATTTTAAAAACCTCCATTAAATTTATTGTGTAATTAATTTTACACTCCTTTTAACGGGGGTTCAATACGTGTTTTTATCGATTGCTTACGCTTGTTTGGTGAAAGATATACTAAATATCTTGATTTGTAATGATATTCGCACCTTGACAATTAAATAAAAAAAACGACATAGTTTTATGTTTACTACATCGTTTTATTTAAATTATTAAAAAATGTCCACACTAGACTTGACAAGCTCCTTTCATACCCCCAGTGCCATCAGACCAAAGGCCTGATAGCACAAACGTATTTTTTGAATTTTTGCCTCATTTCAAATCTTCTCATTTTTTTTCTATTCTTCTACTTCAGGTATGAAACTAGATTTTAGAGAAACTAGCGGGGACACCCCACGGCCAGAGCCATAGTAGCCGCAGTCCAAGCGCGCGCTATTGCCGGTCACACCGCACACACCTTTAGAGGCCCTGGCAGAAGGAGAAGCCAGCCACCAAGCTCCAGTTTTATTTCCATTCTGACCACAATACATACTTTTATATGTCATTGAATAATCAAGAGTATCATTATTAGTAGACCAACCACTATTTTGTATTGTTCCATTTACTTTATAACCATATCCTGGGGCATCATTTGTTTGGTATTGACATCCTAATGCATTATCACCATGTGTTTGATTATATGATTTTACATACATCTCCACACTTGGTCCACCGATTGCATAATTAGCTTTATCCGTATCACAATATGCTGTCCATTTGCTTGGGTCACATAACCATGCTGCTGCCTGTTCATTTAGATTAGAAATTGTCGTTGTTTCAGCTTCAACAGTATTTCCCTTTGTTGCCCACAATGGATTCATCTTCTTTATTAATGTCTTGCTATCATCATATGAAGTTGAACAACTCACACTGCCTGAAAAATCTGCTTTTAAATAAATTGTATTATATCCATCTTTAAAATAATTATCTTTATCTACATAGAATATTCTATAGGTATTGGTATCACTATCACTTGCCTTATAATTTGTTACTTTCTTTCCATAATATGCTTGTGGATTTGCTATAATTTCAGCTAATGGATCATATTTTCTTACCCCTCCGTTACTAGTTATTTGTATATCATATCCATTTACTGTTACTGTTGCTGGTAGAGTTATTTTATTACTATCTGATAATGCATTACCTTTATAAGTTAAACCCTCTATATTTTTTAAATTTTCATTTAATTCATCTACATCAATTTTCCCATCATTTCCAAAACTTCCTGCCACTTCAATTTGTACTCTTTCGATTGATTCAGCCTCTGTGGTTTTATCTTTTGCCTTTCCTGCTTGATTTAATATCCCATTGTCTCCTGTTAATGTAGCAATTGTTACTCCCGCTAGGATTAAAAGGACAATTATTGTTATTACCAATGCTATTAATGTTATACCTTTTGCATTTTTAAATTTTGTTTTCATTTGAGTTTTTCCTCCTTTTTATTTTCTTTTGTAGTAATATTTTTTTATATACTTTCAAAAAATTTTTACTTTAATTTATATATTATATTCTTTTTTATGCTGTGTCAATACAGTTTATTGATTTGTAATATAATTGTAATATTGATTTGCTTTTCTGTATTTATATTATATCTTAATTATATGATTTTTCAAAACTGAAAGATTAAGACTTTACGGGGGTAAAATACACATCTTTGGGCGTATTTTTAAATCATTTTTTCAATATCTGTTTTTAGCTCAAATCTTATCATTTTCTCTCTATTTATATAAATTTTATCTATGAGCATTTGTAAAATCATTCTATTAGGCACTTCTGATTTTATAATTTCATCAAAATACTCTACTGCCGTTTTTAACTTATTTGATTTTTCTTCTAACTGTTTCTTTTCATTGCTTTCAATAGCTATTTGTAAATAACTTATATTCTGCCTTTTTTCTTCTTCTAGTTCTTTATATGTATTTTCAATAATTTCTCTAACAATTTCATTATTAGCAGATGCTAGTTCTTTAATTTTTGATTAACTAACATTTTATATTCTTCATTTAGAATATTTAATTTGTTTTGTAACTTAATTTTATTATCTTCTTTTTTGCCTTGTTTTTATTTCAATTTTAATATTCTGTATTTCTTCTAAATATATTTTTTAGTGAATTTTAGAAATTCTTTTAAATGCATTAAGATATCTTTTTCTTTAATCTCGTGACAGTTACAGGCTTTTGTACTATATTGTCTATATCTTGAACAATCATAACCTTTTTCGTGAACTTTTCTTTTAATTATTATGCCAGACATTCCTGAACCACAATCTGTACATTGACACATTCCAGAAAAATAATAGTCTCTTTTTGTATTTGCTCCTGAAGTATTTTGTTTATACTTTTTCATTTCTTAATTCTTGTGCTAATTTAAACATTCCTTTAGAGATAATAGGCTCATGATGATTTTCAAATATAAAATGTTCTTCTTTAGGCAATTTTACAGCTTTTCCTCTAATATTTACTGTTCGCTTTTTATGAGTAATTAAAGTACCTGTATAAATCTCATTTTTTAAAATGTTACTTACCATATCTTTCGTCCAATTTTCTTGAACTTTGTGTTTATAAACTCTACCTTTTTCTAAATGTTTCATTCTATAATACACAGATGGTGTTGGATAATTATATTTTGTATTTAATATTGCACTAATTTTTTGAACATCCATATCCATTTTCAACATATAGTTTAAATATAGTCTCAATAGCTGGTTTTAGTTCTTCTATGATATAAAGCATAGGTATATCATCTTTAAAAACTTTTTTCATACCCATAATAATTTCCCATAATTAATCTTCCTGACTTTTGTTTAGAATACATATGATCTCTTGTTTTTTTAGAACACTCTTTAACATATCTTTCATTAAACCAGGTTGTAATTCCAATCGTATCATCCCTATCATTTAGTACATCATAACTTCCACCCATTTCAGAAACTAAAATTAAGTTTTTTTGCATATTTTTAAATTCATCAATAAGTACTAAAACTTTTCCATTGTTTCTTCCGATTCTTGATAAATCTTTTACAATAACTACATCAATTTTTCCTCCTTGTACTTTTTCCATCATTTTTGAAAATGCAGGTCTAGTAAAGGTATATCCCGATACATTATCATCTATGTAGAAGTCTTCATCTTTGATGTTCCAATTACGCGAAGAAGCATAATCTTTAATAATTCTTTTTTGTTCTTCTATGCTTGAGTAATTTTCTTTATCTTCATCTCTAGACAATCTACAATATCCGTGCAACTGTCATTTTTTCCTCCTCACATGACCTGATATTGCCTACGTCTCGTATGTTATCATACATTATCAGTTAATTCCACTTGTTTCGTAACAATTTTTTTAAGAACTTCGGGATAGCTCTCCTTTCCTGTTACGAAAAAAAGCTATACTGTATTTATCTTTTTATAATTTTCAATTATTTCTTTGGTTTCTTTTTTTTTCCAATTCTTCTTTAGTTAAATAAATTTGCACATATTTGTTATTTGTGATTTCATTAAAAGTAATTTGCATATTATTTAACTCCCTCATAATATTTTTCTTCTTAAATATTATGCAAAAAGAAATATACAAATATCTCCTTTGTCTAAAAAATTACTTCATGAAGTCTAATACACAACTTTCTTGCTTACTATCAATAAATCATCTCCTATTTTGAATATTAATAATCTCTTTCTAATAATAGAAGTATAATTATTAATATAAATGTTGCGAAATTATATAATTTTTTACTTCTAATAAATAAGAACACTTTTTATTTTTTTAATGGGGAATTTTTCTTAATAAAATTATATAAACACAAAAAATGATAATTATGTATAAAACATAATTATCATTTCTTTTGAGCTATAACATTGTATATAATTAAAAATTAAAATCTAAATATGCATACTTTTTAGTTTTAAACTGTAAATAATTATCTATTTTTTCTTTAGCAAGATTAGAAACAACATTTATTCTCTTTATAGGAATCTGCATCTTGTACCAATGGAACTATATACCTTCTTTTTAGCAGTTATGCTAACGCAATATTTATCAAAAACAGGAAAATCGCTTTCTGATATCTTGCTTGAGTTTCTAAATAATTTGAAACACTTTGAAATTTTTTCGTTATTACAATTTTCTATTTTATTTATTACTTCTTTTTCAGATAAAGTATATAAATCCTTTTTAGTTAAAAGATTTTCTTCAGACATTTTCTTTACAGTATCTGCTAAAAATTGCATAGCTAGTTTATCTTCATTTGATACCCATAATGGCCATAGTTGACTTGCACCAACTATGAATTCTTCTGCTATATTTTTATCTTTAAATCCTAATTCTTGTATATTGTCCTCGTTTATTTGTATTTCGATATTAGAGTAAATTTCCTTGATTTTTTGTACATTCCAAACTTCTTTAAAATATAGACCATTAGTGAAAGTATATTCTAATCTATCTGCTGATAATTTTGGAGTATCGTTATCTGCTATTGGATATATATGATAATCATCTACTTCATCTACTTTTATATTATCTCTTTCTAGCAACTCCATTATTTCTTTTGAATTTTTTATCATATATGTTGTTAACTCTTCAGTAGATTCTTGTGTTTCGTGATCTCCATTCATAAAATCAATACAATGTTTAAATACAGGTGTACTAATATCATGAAAAAGTCCTGCAATTGTTTGCTTTTTTATTTTTGTAAAGTTCCAAATAATTAAAAGCAACTCCTATACTATGGTCTAGGTTTGAATAGAAAAACTTATTATTAAATATTTTAGTATAGTCTGTTCCACATCCACAACCAATTTTTCCTATCCTTTGCATTGGCTTCGTATTTATATAGTCATATAAAAAGTCCGGTATTTCATCTGATAATACTTTAAAATATTCTTTTTATTGTTTCATTTAAATTTTCAAAATATTCATTCATTACTTTTTCTCCATTTCCAGTTTAATTTAAAAAGTAGTCTCAAAAATTTCAGCAGGTTTCATGTCTCCACAATCACAAATAGATTGAAAAGCCATTTTATGAGCAACTACAATTATTGTATCATATTTTTCTTTATATTTATCAATAACAGACATAACTCTATTCTTTAATTGTTCTTTTGTTTCCCATTTTCTTTTTTTCATTGGTTGGATAAACTCCATTATTTTCAATATACTCTTTATAGTATCCTTTCATTTCATCGCTATTTTTGTATTGATATGTAAGATCTGGTTGCCATTCTCTTATATCTGGCTCAACCACAATTTCTAGCCCTGTTTCTTTGGATATTATACTAGCTGTTTGCAATGCTCTTGTATATGGTGAAGCTACAATAATTTGCGCATTTTTTAATCTAACGTCTTTTGATGTTTTTATAACGTCTTTTATTTTATCTTGTTTCAATGGTGCTAAATCATGACCGTGCCCTATAAAACCATGAGCATCTCCATATGTATAATCTGGTTTACCGTGTCTAATTAAATAAAATGTTGCCATATTCATCCCTCCAATTAATATAACTAAAATTTATATGTTTTTTACATTTTATTATACTTATATATTTTTTAGCAATGCTTTTTATATATTTCTATCAGTTATTGAACATTTAAAATTTGTGCAATGATTCTACTTACATACATTTTATCTTTTCCAGCAGTAGATATTCTTCTACTATTAGGTATTTTTTTGATACTGTTTCATAAAATTCATTTTGATAATCTGTGAAAGAAGTATCAATCCATGATTTTGATAATTCTTTTCCTCTTGTTTTTATTTCTTTGCATTATACTATCATTATTGGCGTATAAAAATATGTATTCATCTGGTTGCAACAGTGTACGGTCTTTAAACAATTTTTCATATTGACCGCATTGCATGTTTAAAAGTTGGATATTTTCCTAATTTTTCAAATGCATAACTAATTGCTACTGTAGATAACGCACATCTGTCCAAAATAACATTTTTTCCTTCTAAAGCAAGTGTGGTTGCTTTCTTCATTCTTCGTCTTTCTACTTCGAAGAAGAACAATTGATTTTGTATTTCTTGTTCATAATTTTGAGATGGTCTAGGAGGATTTTTTTCATATATCATACATTCATCAATTACTATACAATCAGCATAATTTTTCATGTTCTGGCAAGTTGTTGTTTTGCCTGAATTAGAAGGTCCTTCTACTACAATTATCTTTCCTCTATTCATATTTACTCCTACCTTACTGTTTTATATTTTTCTTTCTTTCGTGATATTAAGGAATATATTGGGCCTATATTTGAAATAGAAGTAGCTACTATTGTACTACACAAAACTTTTATTTTGCTTTTCAAAGTTGTTTTTGTCAATTTTTCAATTAACTTAATAGTGCTTCCATATTCTAGCAGAATCATTACAAAATATGACAGTATAGATAATACAAACAATATAATATTTTTATTCAAAATAGATATTATAATTGTATATAAAAATGCTAATGGCAAACCAAGCCATGTTATATTCATTCTTATTCTTTGTATTAACCACCCTATACTATTTAAATTTAATTTTCTATTTTGATTAAAAACATCTTTAAAAATTTTCAAACATTCAAACGAGGTCTTAAACCATACTGCGTTTTGTTTCGTTAGTATAGATAAATACTGTGGAGATTGCATAATTTCTAATGTCTTTATTGGATAAATCGATATACCTTTATTTCTTAGCACATAACTCATATATATATCTTCACACCAATATTTAGTTTCAAATCCACCAATTTTCTTTAATAAATCAACTCTAATATACATGCCATGTCCGACTACATATGTATACAATAATTCGTTAGAAAAATATGAATTTATTAATCCATACCTAAGTTCAAAATTAGATTGATATATAGAAAATCCTTTTCATTAAATTAGATAACTCATTCCAATTACTTATTGGAACAGAATATTGTTGTATAACTTTAGGCTCATCATTTTCATTTATAGTTTCTAAAACTTCTTTAATTGTATTTTTTATTAGGAATACTGTCAGCATTATAAACTGAAAAGTAATAATTTTTTCATCTTTAAATTCAAAGTTATTTAATACATAATTTAATTGATCTGCCATTATTCCTTTGGTATCAGGATAGTGAAAATGATATATTCTTTCTTTCAAATGATTTTGAATTATAAATTCTTCTATTAAAGTATTAGTAGTTTGGAATTTCTGGATTTTATTGTTTATGATTTCTTCTATATTATCTAACTTGCTATACTTTAAAATTTCTTTAATTTCATTTGTAGATAATATTTTATTGTACTTGGTAATTAGTTTTTGTAATTCCATATTACTTTTAACATCTTTTATAAACTGGTCTTTTAAGTGTAAATTATTTTCTTTTTCATATTCTTCTTTTTGTGTTGTTACTACTAAAATTTTAACCTTATCTAAATTGTTAGTTAATTCTAAAAAATAATTTAATGTTTGAATAATTATATCTTGCTCTCTCAAGCAAGGAATAACAATAAGAATATTTGGTTTCTTTTCATTTAGTTCCATTTTATTTTTAGTTTTTTGATTTTGGTTACAAATATATTTAAAACTTCTATACAAGCACCAAAATCCTGTAAAAACCTCAAAAATTAAAATTATATAACATACTATTAAGCTCATAATCTTTCCTCCTTATGCAAAAATGAAGACATAACATTAAGTTAAATCTTCATCATTGGTTATTATCATATTTATTTTAGTATTTTTTAGATAAGTCTTTTATTTCTTGAACGTATTTATAGGGCATTCCTCTTTGTAAGAAAAAATATTTCATCATATTTTCCATCTAACAAATCAAATACACAATATTGTATTTTTAAATCAAAATATAAAGCAATTGCAATTCTGTGAGCTCCATCAATAGGTATTCCTGTTGTACTAATTGGAATTATAGTTTTATCTAAATTCTTGCAAGATTTGATGTTTTCTATAAGGGAATTAAACTTTATTATAAAATCTTTTGCATTGTTTTTTCTGCCATCAGGTTCATGAAAATTATTAAATGCTTTTATATGTGATAAATATATCTTTTTAGCTTCTTTTAAATCATAATTTTCAATATATGATTTAACATAGTAATACTTCACAAATATATCAAATCTATATTTAGATAATAAATTGATAGGATTAGTACTATACACAATAATCTTATTTCTATGAGATATAAGATTAAAGATGTAATCATTATCAAGCAATTCTTTTAACTGAACTGATGAAATAGTTTGTATTTTTTTACTATCTATAATTGGTGACTCATCTAAAGAAGAAATAATTTTGTTCTCGTTATTATAGAATCTTCCAAATTCTATTTTTCCCATTCCTTCGATTATTTTTTC
>VOFC01000416.1_pt1 | contig 87489 bp, 101 predicted proteins | sample 5384161 | NCBI WGS metagenome assembly VOFC01 (sample SAMN12384722, study PRJNA508395) | human gut metagenome | isolation source: healthy gut B | host: Homo sapiens | reverse complement strand
TCAGCTCGGCACTGCGGGCGTTGTAGGCTTCTGCCATCTCCCGCTCCAGAACCTCCAGCCCTTCCCGGTTGTGGTACAGTTCCATGAACAGCCATTCCAGTTCGTCCTTGTGCTTGGCAAACCGGGACGCAAATTCCTGTTTTTGATGCCATGATTCAGCCCTCCACTTCTGCAAGGGTGGGCATGGCGGGGATAGCACCATGGCGGTGATGCTGGCCGCTTTGTTGGCAAAGGCCAGAATGCTTTCCAGCTTGTCCACCGTCAGGGTGTCCAGCTCCTCCTTGCAGAGCTTGGACAGGGCAGCCCCAAAGAAGGTATCGCCTGCGCCGTTGGTGTCGCCCACCTTGCAGGGGAACGCCAGCCACATGGCCGGTCTTGTCCCCAAAGCGGTAGAACACGCCGTTTGCACCCAAGGTGACGAAAATCAGCCGGATGCCGTTCTGTGCCAGCTGTGCCGTGCCGCTTTCGCAGTCGGTGGTGCCGGTGAGCAGGGGCAGCTCTTCATCGGACACTTTCAAGATATCCACCAGCGGCAGGGGAGCTTTCATCTGGGCAATGGCATCCTCTTTGTTCTTCCAGAGGTTGGCACGGTAGTTGGGGTCGTAGGTGATGGTAGCACCCAGCTTTTTGGCGCGGGCAGCAGCGTCCAGCGTGGCAGTGCGGGAGGGGTCAGCGGTCAGGCTGACAGAACCAAAGTGGACGATTTTGGCAGCTTTCAGAGCACCCGTCCGAAATGTCCTCTTTGCACAGCATCACGTCAGCATTGGCGCTGCGGTAGAAGCTGAAATCCCGCTCGCCGGTGGCATCCACCGAGACAACGGCCATGGTGGTGGGGTGGTCTGCATCCACCGCCATGCCCGCAGAAGCCCATGCCCAGCAGGAATGCAGGCGTGAACACAAACACTATGACGTACCCCATGATGCCATAGATCGCCGCCATCAGCAGGGTGCAAAACAGATACCGGACACCCACGAGAAACGCTGTTTTCAGGATGCCGAAGGTGGTGTTTTCAAACCGTGCCAGCAGAGGAAAGGCATACAGCAGAACGATGCCGTACAGAACTGCCGCACCAATAAGCACTGCAGTGAGCAGCGTCCAGAAAATGTTTTCGCTCCACATTCGGCGCAGCACAAAGCCATCCGCAGCCAGGAAACTGCCGACTGCCAGCAGGATAAGCCAGAGTTTTGTGGCGCTCAATCTCCTGTGGATTCGCGCAGGATCAGGTTGGTTTCCGTATAGACGGTGCGATAGTTCAGCGATGGCTCTTCGATGCGGGTCATAAGCAGATTGGCAGCGGTGTAGCCCATGATCTGTCCATGGATATGGATCGAAGTCAGACGGGGGGCAAAGTAGGAAGCCTCCTGACTGTCATCGAAGCCGCAGACCCAGATATCATCGGGAACCGAATACCCCAGCTCATCCAATGCCTTGACCAGATCCATGGCAACAAAGTCATTGGCGCAGACAAAGGCATCCGGCATCGTTTTGAACCGACGTATGGTTTCGTACAGGGATACCGGATAGTTCTGCTGTCCAGATGGCATCGCACAGGTGCTCAGGCCTTCTGTCAGACCAAAAAATGCTCCACTGCATCCTTATAAGCCATATAACGCTCAAAGAAGGACTGACAGTGGTTTTTATCCCCCGCAAAGCTGATGCGTTTTTTGCCGTGCTGGACCATGTGGGCCACCGCATTCTGGATCTCAATGCGGTTTTCCATATAAAGGCGGTCGGCTTTAAGAGGAGGACGCATATTCATCACAGGGCTGTCTACAAACAGCAGCGGAACATCCAGATCGCACAGCATCTGTGCGTAGTCATAGTCGAATACTTCAAAGCAGATGATGCCGGCTGTGCGCTGGATGTTGAGAGAAGATGGAAGTTTTTTCTCTTTCAGCTCTATGAGAGAAATGCGATGAATGGTCATGCAGCTATGCAGATGGTCGATTTCCGACTGGAAACGATCCAGCATCATGGAGGAAAAGTGAGAGCTGTTCAGAAACTGGGTCGTCAGCATGGCGATCTCCCGTTTGTCACTCGGCAGAATGGAATGGCTCTGCTGTTTTTGCAGCGTCTTCCTGAAACAGCGGCAGATAGGCAAACTGCTTATAGCCCATTTCGGCGGCTTTGCGCAGGATCTTCTCCCCGTGTGGCATCTGCCAGCACACCGGTGTTGTTGATGGCCTTTGAGTGGTGCTGACGCTGGTGTTCAAGTACGCTCCCATGGGCGGTGTGCTGATCGCGTTCCAGAAGTACAATCCCTTCAAGGGCATCTGGGGCAGCGAGTGGGTAGGCTTCAAAAACTTTACCCGCTTCATGTCCTCGCCGGACTTCCAGCGCTATCTGATCAACACCCTGAAGCTGAGCGTCTACGGTCTGCTGTGGGGCTTCCCGATCCCCATCCTGCTGGCATTCCTGCTCAACCGTATCGAGAGCAAGAAGATCAAGCAGAAGGGCAGCTGGTGCTGTATATGCCCAACTTCATCTCGGTCATCGTGCTGTGCGGTATCGTCCGAGTGCTGCTGAGTGTCACCGGTCCGGTGAACGGCCTGCTTCACACCAGCATCAACTTCATGACGCTGCCGGAAGTGTTCCGCCCCATCTACATCATCAGCGGCATCTGGCAGGGTGCCGGCTGGGCATCCATCATGTACACCGCATCTCTTTCTAACGCCAGCAAAGATCTGAAGGAAGCTGCGATGATCGACGGCATATGGTCGTTATTCAGTTCATCCTGCAGGCAGGCAACATCATGAGCATCGGTTTTGAAAAAAGCCTATGCCCTGCAAACGGACCTGAACCTGAACACTGCCGAGATCATTGCAACGTACGTTTATAAAAAGGGCCTGTTGGACGGCGATTACAGCTTTTCCACGGCAGTCGGTCTGTTCAACACCGTTGTCAACGTCATCCTGCTGATCGCAGTGAACAAGGTCGTTGCCAAAATGAACGATGGCAAGGGCTTGTAAGGAGGGGTTTACCATGGCAAAACAGAAAAAAATCAAAAATGGCCCTCTACACCAGACAAGATAAGATCATCCTGTACTGCGGCTACGCACTTCTGGGCTTGTTCCTGCTGGCGATCATCATTCCGATGATCTACATCGTCATCGCGTCCTTTATGGACCCGGTCACTCTGCAAAACAAGGGAATCTCCTTTGATTTCAGCAAGTGGAGTCTGGATGCTTACCAGCGTGTCGTTTCGGACAAGCAGATTTGGGTCGGCTTCAAGAACGCAGTACTTTACTCGATCATCTTCACCATCATCTCGGTAGCTGTGACGATGCTTGCCGCTTATCCCATGTCGCTGCCGGACTTCAAAGGCAAAAAAGATCTTCAACACCTTGTTTGTGATCACGATGTTTTTCAGCGGCGGTCTGATCCCCACCTACCTGCTCATCAACAATCTGGGTCTGCTGGATTCCATGTGGGCGGTCATTCTGCCGGGAGCATTCAGCGTGTGGAACATGATCATTGCCCGTACCTATTATCAAGGCATCCCGCGTGAGCTGCGTGAAGCTGCGGATGTGGATGGAGCCAGCGAGATGCTTTACTTCTTCAAGATCCTGCTGCCCGTCTGTATGCCTGTGGTGGCAGTTCTGGCTCTGTGGCAGTTCGTGGCAATGTGGAACAGCTACTTTGACGCCATGATCTACCTGAACAGCGCATCGAAGCAGCCGCTGCAGCTGGTGCTGCGTTCCATCCTGATCCAGAGCCAGCCGGAATCCGGCATGATCGCAGATATCCAAAGTACTGCCGAACGTGCGAAGATGGCAGAGCTGCTCAAATATGCAACCATTATTATTTCCAGTCTGCCGCTGCTGGTGATGTATCCCTTCTTCCAGAAGTATTTTGATGCCGGCATCATGGCGGGTTCCATTAAAGGCTGAGGATATTCCAGAATTTTATAAGCCGGTACGCTCATCTGTTACACGAAAAAAGAAACATGAAAAAGGAGAAAATACCATGAAAAAGCTGATCTCTCGCCGCAACTTCCTCAAGGTCTGCGCTCTGGCGGGCTCTGCTGCTGCTCTGTCTGCCTGTGGCGGCGGCAAATCCACCGGCAGCAACCATTCTGCTGCCGCAGCTGTGGATGTGACTGGTGCCGTTCCATTTCCGCTGTCCGAAAAGGTCACCTTTACCGGTATGACCAGCTTCCCTGTGGGCAGCGAACCCGAGCCGAACAACCGCACCATCTTCAAGCGTCTGGAAGAGCAGACCAATGTGCACATCGACTGGACCGCCATCCAGTCCGACCAGTGGAGCGATAAGATCACCCTGAATATGTCCAACCCCAACACCCTGACGGATTTTGTTTTTACTGCTGATTTTACCGACAGCAATCTGCTGCGCTACGCAGATCAGGGCGTCATCCTCAATCTGGAAGACTATATTGACAACAATATGCCGAATCTCCAGAAGGTCTTTGAGAAGTACCCGGAGTACCGCACCATGTGCACCGACAGCGATGGCCACATCTGGGCACTGCCCTGGATCGAGCAGCTCGGCTCAGAAAAGACCGCCATCCAGACCATTGGCAACATGAGCTTCATCAATACCAAGTGGCTGAACTTCCTCGGCCTGTCGATGCCCACCACGGTGGACGAGTTTGAGCAGGTGCTGATGGCATTCCGTGATAACGCCGCTTCTATCAAGGCAGAGTATGGCATTGACGGCGACATCATCCCCATGTCCTGCATCGTCAACAACGGCGATCAGGACCCCAGCATCCTCATCAATGGCTTTGGCGAAGGCTACGGCGATGCAGACAAAGACCGCCATATTGCCGTTACCAACGACCGGAAAGTCATCTGTGCCGCCACCCAGCAGGGCTACCGCGATGGTCTGGACTGGCTGCACAAGCTGTATGCCGAGAAGCTCATTGACCCGGAGTGCTTCACGCAGGAGTGGTCCACCTATGTTTCCAAGGGCAAGGCTGGCCGCTATGGTGTCTGCTTCAGCTGGGATGTTGCCAACATTGACAACCTGACCGACTGGGAGCCGCTGCCTGCCCTGACCGCCGATACCCGGAATATCACTCCGCAGAACGGCTCTTTCACCAGCGGCTTTGCCCGCGGCAGATGCGTTGTCACCGCAAAGGCAGATAATCCTGCACTGGTTTGCGCATGGCTGGATCAGATGTACGCACCCCTCCAGTCTCCGCAGAACAACTGGGGTACTTACGGCGATGCGGAAGGCTTTAACATCTTTGAACTGTCCACCAACGATAAGGGCGAGCCCATGCTGAAGCACGCTCCTCTGGGCGATGCTTCTCCCGTGGAAGTCCGTGAAGCGCAGTGTGTCAGCGGGCCTCTGGCGGTTCTGGATGATTACTATGGTGTATACGTTACCTGCCCGGACGATGCACAGTACCGTCTGGATTGGATCAAGGACATCTACACCCCGGATATGAACAACGATTATGTCTATCCCAATGTCTTTATGAGCAACGAGGACACCGAGCAGGTCTCTAACCTGCAGGCAGATCTGCAGACCTACATGAATACCCAGAAGGCGGACTGGATCATGAACGGCACTACGGATGCAGAGTGGAACGAATATCTGAGCAAGCTGGAAGCCTACGGTCTGTCCGACTATCTGGGCATTATGCAGAAATATCTGGATGCTTACTACGCATAAGAATTCTTTCCTTTGGAGGATTCCATGAACGATTTGACTTTACAAAAAGCCCGTGCCTACGAGGCCGAGCATGGCGCTGCCATTTCCCCGGCGGAACGCCCTGCCTACCACATGACTCCTTATGTGGGCTGGCTCAACGACCCCAACGGCTTCTCTTATTACAAAGGGAAGTATCACCAGTTCTATCAGTATAACCCCTACGATGTGCGGTGGGCGCCCATGCACTGGGGTCACGCGGTCAGCTCCGACCTGCTGCACTGGGAGTATCTGCCCTGTGCGCTTGCCCCCCTGATTCCCCGGTGGACAACGGTCCCGGCTGCTTCTCCGGCTCTGCCACCGAGATGGATGACGGCAAGCAGCTGCTGATGTATACCAGCGTGATTGCAGAAAAGCAGCCCAATGGGGAGATGCGGGACATCCAGACCCAGAGCATTGCCATCGGTGACGGCCTCGACTACGAAAAGTCTGCCTGCAACCCGGTGCTGACCCAGAAAGACCTGCCGGAAGGCTTCAGCAAGTTCGACTTCCGGGACCCCAAGATCTGGCGTGAGGCCGATGGCACCTACCCGCCGTCACCGTCTGCCGGGCCGAGGACGACAGCGGCGCAGCGGCACTATTCCAGAGCAAGGACGGCTTCGACTGGCACTTTGTCACGGTGCTGGAACGCTGCAACAATCAGTACGGAAAAATGTGGGAGTGCCCGGACTTCTTCCCGCTGGATGGCAAGCAGGTCTTGATGCTCGGTCCCATGGAGATGCTGCCCAAGGGCGAGTTCCACAATGGTCACAACGTCATTGCCTTCATCGGCAGCTATGACGAAGCCACCCACACCTTCACCAAGGAAAATGTGCAGCTGATGGATGGCGGCATCGACTTCTACGCCACCCAGACCACCCTTGCCCCGGATGGCCGCCGCATCATGACCGCATGGCTGCAAACATGGTCGGACACCGAGGATAAGCCCCAGGGGCTGCAAGTGGTTCGGGCAGACCATCTGCCCCCGCGAGCTGCACATCAAGAATGGACGCATTATTCAGACCCCGGTGCGGGAGCTGGATGCCGTCCACGGCAAGCGCACCTTCCACGAAAATGTGACGGTGCAGAGTGAAACTTCTCTGGAAGGCATCAAGGGCCGTGTGGCGGACCTGACCGTCACGGTGCAGCCCGGCGAGTACCGCTCCTTTACCCTGAAGCTGGCTGCTGGCGCAGACCATCACACCAGCCTGACCTACGACCCCTACACCTCGCAGCTGACGCTGGATCGCAGCTGTGCCGGCTCCCGCGCCGATATTGTGCATACCCGCAGCTGCAAGGTGCGCAGCCAAAACGGCGCTCTCAAGCTTCGCATCCTGCTGGATAAAAACAGCGTGGAGGTCTTTGTCAACGATGGCGAGCAGACGATGACCGCGTGGATCTACACCCCCCAAGTCCGCCGATGGCATCACCTTTGCTGCCGATGGCAAAGCAACCATCACGGCAGAACAGTTTGAACTGAATCTGTAACCTGATATTCCCTTCATTTCTCAATTTTAATGGAATCTTTATACTTCTACAATTTTCTTTACGGCTCCTTTATCTATTCCATGCTAATCTTTATGCACACGGATAGGTAAAGGAGCTTTTATGATTCAATATCCTCGTTACAGGCAGCACCGTTTTTCTTCTTTTCAGGTCATTATTGCAGGTTTTGCGGCAGTTGATCTGGTGGGCGCGTTGCTTCTGATGCTCCCGATTGCTGCACAGCAGCGGTGCGTTACACAGTTCCATGAGGCACTGTTTACCTCCACTTCCGCTCTTTGTGTGACCGGTCTTGTAGTACAGGATACTGGCAGCTACTGGTCGGTTTTTGGGCAAAGTGTGATCCTTCTTCTGATCCAAATCGGAGGATTGGGCGTCATTACAGTGGGTGCTGCCTTTTTGCGCTGCTTTCTGGGCGAAAGATCTCCCTCAAGCAGCGCAGCACGATGCAGGAAGCCACTGCTGCCCCGCAGATGGGCGGCATCGTGCGGCTGACAGGCTTTATTCTGCGGATCACCGCCCTGTTTGAACTGGCCGGTGCTGCACTGCTGCTGCCGACGTTCTGCGCCGATTATGGTTTGCGCGGGATCTGGTACGCGCTGTTTCATTCCATTTCGGCGTTCTGCAATGCCGGCTTTGACCTGCTGGGAACAGAGGGTGCAAAATTTGTTTCGCTGACACAGTATGCAGGTGACCCATTGCTTACCACATGATCGCGGCCCTGATCGTCTTTGGCGGTCTTGGCTTTCTGACATGGGAGGATATTTGTACATACCGCCTTGATCTTCACCGTTACCGGATGCAGAGCAAGGTGATCCTTGTCACAACGGCGTTTCTTCTGGTACTGCCGGCGCTGTACTTTTTATTGTTTCGAGTTCACGGCAGGCTCTGCCCGACAGCGCATTTTATTGTCGATGTTCCAATCCGTTACCCCCGTACTGCCGGCTTTAACACCGCCGATCTTGCTGCGATGGGCAGCACTTCACAGGCATTGATGGTGGTTCTGATGCTATTGGGCGGTTCGCCCGGCTCCACGGCAGGCGGCATGAAAACCACAACATTTGCCGTTCTGCTGGCCAATATGTGGGCGACCTTCCGCCGCAGAGAAGATGCGGAATTTTTCGGACGGCGCGTGGATAGTTCTGCGGTCAAGAATGCTGCCACAATTGCAGGAATGTATTTGACGCTGTTCTTTCTCGGAGCCTTTGTCATTGCTGCGGCTGAGCAATTGCCGATGTCAGTCTGTCTGTATGAAACCGCTTCGGCCGTGGCAACGGTAGGTCTGACATTGGGCATCACGCCGCAGTTGGGCATCCTTTCGCAGGGGGTGCTGATCGCACTGATGTTTTTGGGACGTGTTGGCGGATTGACGTTGATCTATGCGGCATTTGGCAGCAGTCCTGCCCACTCTCGTCTGCCGCAGGAGAAAATCGCAATCGGATAAAGGAGACAAGTATGAAATCGATTCTTTTGATTGGGCTTGGCCGTTTTGGCCGCCATATTGCGCAGGAACTGAATGAGCTGGGTCATCAGGTCATGGCGATCGACAGCAACGAAGACCGTGTGAACGCCGTGCTTTCCTATGTGACGAATGCACAGATCGGTGACAGCACCAGCGAATACTTTCTGCGCTCCCTTGGTGTCGGCAATTTTGATGTGTGCATCGTAACGATCGGCGGCAATTTTCAGAATTCGTTGGAAACAACTTCGCTGCTCAAAGGAACTGGGCGCAAAGCTTGTGGTCTCGCGTGCAGAGCGGGATGTACAAGCCAAGTTTCCTGCTGCGCAACGGTGCGGATGAAGTGGTCTACCCAGAAAAGCAGCTGGCAAAGTGGGCAGCGATCCGATACAGCTCCGAACACATTCTGGATTATATCGAGCTGCAGGATGACCACGCCATCATGGAAGTGACTATTCCGCCGGAATGGATGGATCGCACGATCGGCGAGATCAATATCCGAAAAAAGTACAACATCAACATTCTTGCACTGAAAAAAGACGGAAAGCTCGATATGAGCATTACGCCGGATACGCAGCTGTGCCGGGATGAAAGTATGCTGGTTTTGGGAAAATACGCATCAATTCAGAAGTGTTTCCGGCTTTAAAAAGATAGGACGGATCATATGGATGTCGTTTTGTTGCTGATGGTTCTTGGAGTCATGTTGAGTGGCTTTTGGGCAGCAGATGCGCTGGATCACATACGACGGAGATCATTTCGACAGGAAGGAAAAAGACGTGGCTGGTGGTCGTGACCATCAAATTGTGCTATACTGTGGGCAAGGCAGGTGATCTTTATGAATCGGAACGATCCACCCACTGAACATATTCTGGCGTGTCTGTCGTCCTCTCCCTCCAATGCAAAGATCGTGCGGACGGCAGCAACGATGGCAAAGGCGTTTGGCGGGACTTTTACAGCTCTGTATGTCCGGACGCCGGATTCCGATCAGATGGGAAAAGAAGACTGTCGGCGCTTGCAGCAGCATATCGTATGGCAGAACAGGCAGGTGCCGACATTTCTACGATCTACGGCGATGACATTTCACAGCAGATCGCAGAGTTTGCCCGCATCTCCGGCATTACAAAAATCGTACTGGGGCGCTCCAGCATACATCGCCGCCATTTCTGGAGTGGACCGTCACTGACTGAAAAATTGACGCTGACTGCCCCTAATCTGGATATTTATATCATCCCGGATGCTTCTGCAGAGACGGCTACGGTTCAGGACGGAAGCTGTTCACCCGTCCACTTCTGCCCTCTGTCCGTGATCTGCTGATCACCGCAGGCATTTTGAGCTGCATCACGCTCATCGGCTTCTTTTTCTTGCAACTGGACTTTGCGCGCTATAACATTATTATGCTCTATATGCTGGGGGTGCTGTTCACCGCATTGTGTACCAGCGGCTATACCTGCGGTGTGCTGGGCTCTGTTGCCGGTGTTGCGCTGTACAATTTTTTTCTGACGGAACCGCGCCTGACATTCCATGCGTATGATCCCGGTTATCAGGTCACATTTGCCCTGATGCTGACCTCTGCAATCATTACCTGTGCGTTGACAACACGGCTTGAAAGACCATGCAAAAATGTCTGCGCAGGCAGCATTCCGGACAAAGGATACTGTTTGATACGAATCAGCTTTTACAGAGAGCAAAAAACGAGGAAGAAATCCTCTCTCAGACAGCGTCCCAGTTGATGAAGCTGCTGAACCGGAGTCTGATCGTTTACCCGGAACAAAACGGAGATCTTGGGTCAGAACAGGTTTTTGAGATTGACGGGGAAGTGCCGTGTAACATCTTTTCTGCACCGAAAGAACGTGATGCAGCAAACTGGACGTTTGCCAACAAAAAGCGTTCCGGCGCAGGCACGGATAGCTACCCGGATGCAAAGGGGCTTTATCTTGCACTTCGGACCGGAGGCGGCGTGTTTGGAGTGATCGGGATCGATCTGTCCGAAAAACCGCTGGATGCCTTTGAAAACAGTGTGCTGCTTTCCATTCTGGGCGAAGGTGCGCTGGCCATCGAAAACCGCAGAAACGCGCTGGAAAAAGAGCAAGCTGCATTGCAGGCAAGGAATGAAGAGCTGCGGGCAAACCTGCTGCGCACGATCTCCCATGACCTGCGCACCCCGCTGACCTCCATTTCCGGCAATGCCAGCAATCTGCTTTCCAACGGAGAAACGCTGGATACAGAGACCCGGAACAAGATCTGCACCGATATTTTTGACGATGCGCAATGGCTGATCGGTCTGGTGGAAAATCTGCTTTCCATCACCCGCATCGAAGATGGGCGGATGAATCTGCAGATCTCACCGCAGCTGATGGACGAAATGATCGAAGAAGCACTGCATCATGTCAACCGGAAAAGCTGCGAACACACCATCACAACACAGTATGGGGACGAGATCCTCCTGGTCAATGTGGATGCACGGCTGATCATGCAGGTCGTTGTCAATCTGGTGGATAACGCCATCAAATACACCCCCGTGGGCTCGGTCATTCAGATTTCGGCTTACCGGAAAGACCATCAGGTCGTAGTGGACGTTGCAGATAACGGTCCCGGTATTCCGGATCGCGCAAAAGCACAGGTGTTCGAGATGTTTTATACCGGGCAGAGCCGTATAGCGGACAGTCATCGCAGCCTTGGATTGGGTTTGCCCCTCTGCCGAGCGATCCTGACGGCTCACGGCGGAACATTGACCCTGTGTGACAACATTCCCAATGGCAGTGTCTTTTCCTTTGCATTGCCACAAAGTGAGGTGAACATTCATGAATAAGCCGTCCATTCTGGTCGTAGAGGATGATGTTCCGGTACGGTGTCTGATCACAACGACCCTGAAGACCCACGGCTATAAATATCTGACTGCTTCCAATGGGGAAACGGCAATCATGATGACTACCAGCCACAATCCGGACATCATGCTGCTGGATCTTGGGCTGCCCGATATAGACGGCATCGAGGTCATCCGCAGCGTCCGAACATGGTCGAACCTGCCCATCATTGTCCTGAGTGCCCGGAGCGAAGATTCTGATAAGATCGAGGCACTGGACAACGGCGCAGACGATTATCTGACAAAGCCGTTTTCCGTGGATGAGCTGCTGGCAAGACTGCGTGTAACGCAGCGCCGATTGAATCTGCTGGCTTCTGACGGTATAAATAGTCCGGTTTTTGTCAATGGTCCTTTGAAGATCGACTTCTCGGCAGGCTGCGTCTGGCTGAGCGAGAATGAATTGCATTTGACCCCCATCGAGTACAAGCTGCTGTGTGTGCTGGCGCATAATGTGGGCAAGGTGCTGACGCATACATCCATCACACAGCAAATATGGGGAAGCACGCAGGAAAATGACATTGCTTCCTTGCGTGTTTACATGGCATCCCTGCGCAAAAAATTGGAACGATGCCCGGATGCGCCGCATCTGATCCAAACCCATGTTGGTGTCGGATACCGGATGCTGCGCGCAGAAAACGATGAAGCATCGTAAAAAAACAGGGTGCACCCTTGCATAGGACGCACCCTGCCATTTGATTCGCAATTCACGATTTGATTCGTTGGCAACAACCGTGAATTGCATATCGCAAATCGGTCGTTGAGAATTGCTCCGCTGTTTGTACGCCGCCGTAGGTAAAGCGCTTAGTCACGGTCTGGAAGGTAGCCGCCAGACTGTCGCCGAAGTTTCCGGTAAACACGCTGGGCTCGGTGGATCCTGCTCAACGTGACCAACATGACCAACAGCGCCGCCATCGGCGGCCAGCTGAGACGCCAAGGCCGGCAAGCCCGGCGCGCTGGACCTGCCGGATCTGTTCTCGGCCCATTCCGCGGACGCCAGCGCTCTGGGCATTGAGAACCTTGTGGACTGGAACGACTGGTTCACGGCCGAGGACATGGCGGCCTATGTGCCCGGCTTTGTGCAGGACGGCATCATTGACGGGCGGCAGGTGGTGTTCCCGGTGTCCAAATCCACCCAGCTCATCTTTTGAACGGCTCCCAGTACGCCCGCTTTGCGGCGGACACCGGGGCGCAGCTTTCCACCCTTGCCACATGGGACGGCTTTTTTGAAATGGCAGGTGCCTACCGGCAGTGGTCGCAGGGCAAGCCTTTTTGCGCGCTGGACTATCCGCTGCGTCTGGTGGAGCTGAACGCGCTGGAACAGGGCAGCGGCGCGCTGTACAAGGACAGCTGGTACGACCTGACCAACGAGACCTTCCGCGCTTCGTGGATGGAATTTGCCCGGGCACTGGTGCAGGGCGATATTCTGGTTTCGGATCTGTACTCCAACACGCAGGTGATGACCGGCGAAACGCTGGAGGGTCTTGGCAGCTCTGCAGCCATCCTTTACTACAACGATGTCGTGACCTACCCGGACAACACCACCGAGCCCACCGATCTGCTGCTGGCACCCCTGCCGCACGCCGCCGGTACCGCCACGCCTTTGATGCCGCAGGCCGGTGTGGGTCTGTGCGCCTTTAAGACCACCGACCAGAAGGCCGAGGCCGCCGCTGTGTTCCTGCGCTGGCTCACCGAGCAGCAGCGCAATCTGGAATTTGCCGCCGATACCGGGTATATGCCGGTGTCCAGCGCCGCCTTTGACGCCATTGCGGACTATCCGTTCGAGCAGCAGAGCTATCAGCGGCTGTACGACGTTTACAACGCGATGCGCATCCAGAACACCCCGGTGTCCGAGCCGGGCATCGTGGGGTACCATGCCAAGACCAAAACCTTCTATGACAGCCTGCGCCAGCGCCAGAAGGACTACCCGCAGCGCCTTGCCGGCGGCGAAACGCTGGAGGCCCTGACCGCAGAGACATGGCAGCTGCTGTGCGACAATGCCTGAACCCGCAGCGCAGCCGGAAAAGGGGACTTTGATGCACTTTTTGCCAGACACCGTGAGAATATCCGCCAGAGCGCTATGAGCGCCCGGCTGCTGTGGCCCTGCCTGCTGCTGGTGGTGCTGCTGGTGCTGACCTTACGAAAAACTGGGTGTAAGCTCCCTCAAGCAGCTGCAGCAGTTCGCGGCGATCCTGAATTCCGGTGGCAACAGCGTCCCGGACGACGGCGCCCCCGGGAAGGGCTGCTGAACCGGCTGCTCCACCGTTCAATGATGTATAAATAGGAGGTGCCTGCCATGACCGACCTTCGGGATTGGTTAAAGGCGTACAACATCAAAAAATTCTATGGGCGGGGAGATGGCATATAACACGATTCAGCGGATGCTGAGCAGCCGCTGGCTTTTCACCTTGCCGGGGATTGAACATAGCCGCTAACAATGTTAATGCGTCCTAACATCGTCGAAAAATATTGAAAAACCCCGAAAGCGTGCTAAAATATAAAGATAAAGAGCCCGCCCTGCTCAAGGGTACGGGCGCTCAGATAGGAAATACAGAAACGAGGGGTAAATATGTTTGATGCAAAAAAGCTTGCACTGTTTTTGGGCGGTGTGGTGTTCGGCTCTGCCGGTTTCAAGGTGCTGTCCAGCAAGGACGCCAAAAAGGTCTACACCCAGACCACCGCTGCGGTGCTGCGGATGAAGGACTGCACCATGCAGACCGTGAATAAGGTGCAGGAGGAAGCAGGGGACATCCTTGCCGATGCAAAGGCCATCAACGAGAGCGCCGCCGAGGCTGCACAGGAGGTCATCGAGGATACGGCTGAAGAAGAACAGGCCGAAGAGCAGACCGCACAGTGATATAGCGCAGCAGAGCCGCCGCTTTGGGCGGCTCTTTTTTTGCACAGAGGGGTAAGAAAAGCAATGAAATGTACGATCCTACATGAAGGGAAGGGGCGGATGCGGGTGCACGTCTGCGCTGTGCGCATGACGCTGCACCGGGCAGACGTGCTGGAAGCCTACCTGAACGGGCAGGACAACATCCAGAAAGCCACCGTCTACGAGCGCACCGGAGATGTGGTGCTGACCTACCGGGGCAGTCGGAAGGACGCCGCCGCCCTGCTGGCAGCCTACCGCTTTGACAACGAAGAATTGGAGGTGCTGGTCACCTCCCACGACAGCCGGAAGATCAATCAGGAATATCAGGAAAAGATGGTCGGTCTTGTGGCGGGACGGGCGTTCCGCAAGGTGTTCCTGCCCGCGCCCATCGCGGCGGCCTATACGGTGTGGCGCTCCATCGCCTTTATCTGGAAGGGAATCCGCTGCCTGCTGCACCGCAAGCTGGAAGTAGAGGTGCTGGATGCGCTCAGCATCACCGCCTCCCTCCTGCGGGGGATTACAGCACCGCAGGGTCGGTGATGTTCCTGCTGACGGTGAGCAGCCTGCTGGAAGAGTGGACAAGGAAAAAGAGCTTGGATGACCTTGCCCGCAGCATGGCACTGAACGTGGATAAGGTCTGGGTGCGCACCCGCAGGGCGAGGTGCTGGTGCCGTTGACCCGCGTCCACGCCGGGGACGAAGTAGTGGTGCGCTCCGGCAACATGATCCCGCTGGACGGCATGGTACTGGAGGGCGAAGCCATGGTGAACCAAGCCGCCCTCACCGGCGAGTCCATGCCGGTGCGCAAGACCACCGGTGCTACCGTCTACGCAGGCACGGTGGTGGAAGAGGGCGAATGCGTCCTTGTAGCCAAGGCAGAGGGCGGTGCCAACCGCTACGATAAGATCGTGGCGATGATCGAGGAATCGGAAAAGCTCAAGTCCGGCACCGAGAACCGGGCTTTGCAGCTGGCCGACCGTCTGGTGCCGTGGTGTCTTGCCGGTACAGTGGCTACCTACGCCTTTACCCGCAATGTCACCCGCGCCATCTCCATTTTGATGGTGGACTTCTCCTGTGCGCTGAAGCTTTCCATGCCGCTGGCGGTGCTCTCTGCCATGCGGGAGTGCGGGGAATACCACATCACCGTAAAAGGCGGCAAGTATCTGGAAGCGCTGGCAAAGGCGGACACCATCGTATTCGATAAGACCGGCACTCTCACCCGTGCCACCCCGCAGGTGGTGCAGGTAGTGCCTTTCTCCGGCTGTGAGGAGCAGGAGGTATTGCAGCTTGCCGCCTGTCTGGAAGAGCATTTCCCCATTCCATGGCAAACGCCGTTGTCCGTGCTGCCAGAGAGCGGGGTATCTCCCACGAGGAGATGCACTCCGAGGTGGAGTACATCGTGGCGCACGGCATTGCCAGCCGGGTGGGCGGCACGCGGGTGGTCATTGGCAGCGCCCACTTCATTTTTGAGGACGAGGGCTGCACCATCCCGGCGGGGGAACAGGCAAAGTTCGATGCACTGGACCCGCAGTACTCCCACCTGTATCTGGCGGCTTCCGGGGTGCTGGCGGGGGTCATCTGCATCGCAGACCCCCTGCGCCCGGAGGCGGCACAGGTGCTGCATAAGCTCCGGAAGCTGGGCATTGCCCAGACGGTCATGATGACCGGCGACAGCGACCGCACTGCCCGCGCCATTGCGGCGCAGGTGGGGGGTGGACCGTTGCTTTGCGGAGGTGCTGCCGGAGGATAAAGCCGCCTTTGTCCGTGACGCCAAGGCCGAAGGGCACACCGTTGTGATGATCGGTGACGGCATCAACGATTCGCCCGCCTTGTCGGCGGCAGATATCGGCATCGCCATCCATTCCGGTGCCGCCATCGCCCGGGAAATTGCCGATGTGACCATCCGCGCAGACAGTCTGGAAGAGCTGGTGACTTTAAAATCCATTGCTAACGCCCTGCAAAAGCGGGTGGGCAGCAATTACCGCTTTGTCCTCAGCTTCAACTCTGCGCTCATCCTTCTGGGTGCTCTGGGCATTCTGCCCCCTGCCACCAGCGCGATGCTGCATAACCTTTCCACCCTTGGCATCAGCCTGCGCAGCATGACAGACCTGCTGGAGCAGAAGAACGAAGGATAAAAAACCGAAAATCTCGCATAAAACAAGAAAGCATCTGCAACATTCGCTTCTGAATTTCAGAACACAGCGAATTCGTTGCAGATGCTTTTGTTTTTAGCGGGCTCGCCCTCTCCGTCAGTTCGCTTCGCTCACTGCCACCTCTCCCAAAGGGAGAGGCTCTGGCGAAAACCGCAAACTTTGCAGTTTAACCGAAAACTATACCGCCATGCCAAGGGCTCTCCCTTTGGGAGAGCTGGCGCGTTAGCGCCTGAGAGGGGGCGAGGACGCCACCCTTCAGATAAACCGGCAGAAGCCCAGCCAGCAGCCCAGCAGGAAGAAGAGCAGCGCCTTACCCAGCACCGGCAGCCACTGGTGCTTACACAAGGCGGTATCCCACCGGTGGATGTTCTGCTTGGGGCAGGTGCCCGCGCAGGCTTCACAGGCAATGCACTCCCCGCTGCGCAGGCTGCTTTCCTCCAGCTTCAGGCACACCGGGCACTGCTGTTTGCAGGCATTGCAGCCCGGGATGCAACTCTCGCTCTGCCGGTGCAGCCGCGCAAAGGGCAGCACCGGCAGCAGGGCGAACACCGCGCCCATGGGGCAGAGGAACTGACAGAAGAACCGGGGCTGCACCGCCATGCCCAGCAAAATGAGCACAAGCAGCGCAATGCCCACGCCGAAGCCCTCCGGCGGGAGCCGCAGGGCGGTCAGCCGGGAAAAGTACCTCCCACGGGCTGGTGCCGGTCAGCAGCTTTTCCTGCCGGGTCACATACAGCGCTACCAGCCCTGCCAGCAGCAGATATTTGACCTTCTGCCCCCAAAGCACCGCCCGCTCCGGCAGACGGAGCTGCTTTTTGCGGTGAAACAGCTTTTTCTGGACAAGCCCGGACAGCGCCCAGACGGCATCGCCCAAGCTGCCAAAGGCGCAGGCGTACCCGCAGAAAAACCGGTCGAACAGCAACGTGAAGCCGCACAGCCCCAGCAGGGAAAGCGTAAAGCTGTCCGCCGAGAGCACCTCGCCCGCACCGATGTGCAGGAAGATCTGTTTTACCCCGGAAAACCCGGCCACGAACGCGCCCGGCATGGACACAAAAAGAAGAACAGCTGTACCCCGGCGCGCAGCCATGTACGGCGCTTTTGGTCCCGCTGACGCTGCTGCGCCGCAGTTAAAGGCTTTGTCTGTGTTTTATCCATCATCCTGCCGCCTTTCCCAGTGCGTCCTCTACTGCACCGATGAGTCCCTCTGCCGTGAGGGTAGCGCCGGAAGCGGTATCCACCTCGGCAGACTGCACCGCCAGCATCTCGTCCAGCAAAGGCAGCGCCTGTTTATAGTAGGGCTTATCTTCACCGGAAGCATCCAGCACCGATATATCGGTCATTTTTCCGTTCTGAATGGTTACCGACACCCGGATGACATCGCCAAAACCAAAGGCGCTGCCCTCGTAGGTGCCGTCCCGGTAGCCGCTTTGGCTCTGCTCCGCCTGCGCTGCGCTCTGCGCCTGCAAAACGGAAGCGTTGTAGGCTTCCACCTCGGCAATTTCCTGCTTGCGCTGGCTTACCGCCGCAGCCCGGACCAGCGCCACCTGCTGGTATTGCCACAGGATGCCAAGGATCAGCAGCAGGTTCACTGCCCGGAGAAGAAAATTCTTGTATTTCATTCCGCTGCTCCTTCCGTTTCAGGTTCGGTTTCGGTCTCTTCGGGCGGCAGCGCCGTCTCGGATGTCGGCAGCACTTCCTCAGAGGAAGCCGGTTCAGAACCGTCCGGTGCATCTGTCGGGAAAAGCTGCTGCCACACTTCCTTGAACCACGCGGAAACGGCGCTCTTTTCCTCCGGCTGCACCACCTCCACGGTGGGCGCAGTGACCGGCGTTTCCTCGGGTTCTGCCGCTTCGGACGGCGCAGTTTCTTCCACCACTTCTTCCGAGGCTGCCTGCTCCGGGTCGGCTTCCTCTGCCGGGGCGACAGCGGCCTTTGCCAGCGCCAGCTTGACGGCGTTCAGGATACCGGTGGAGGAGTAAGTCGCACCGGAAACGGCATCCACATTGGGGGTTTGTCCTTCCAGAATGGCGGGAATGACCCGCTTTGCCCGGGAAAGATATTCCTCCTCGTCCTCAGCGCTCAGAATCGTGATATCGGTGATCTTATCCTCTGCCACCGTGATCTGCACTGTAATTTTGCCCTCAAAGCCTATGGCTTCGGCGGTGTAGATGCCGTCAAGGTAAGTGGAGGGCGCTGTGAATTCCTCCACCACCAGCGGTGCGGCGGGCTTGGGCTGCGGCGGCAGGGGATTATTGACGACCTCGCCGGTCAGGGCGTTCCGGATGGCACCCAGAATGCCCCGGGAGGTGTAGGTGGCTTCGGATACGGCGTCCACTTCCCAGCTCTGGGCATCCACTACAGTAGTCAAAAGCCGCTTTGCACGCCGCAGAAACTGCTTGGTCTCGTGGGAAGCATCCAGAATTTCAACCTCCGTGATGCTGCCGTTTTCCATGGTGACCTGCACCCGGACGGTACCGCCGTAGCCCCGGGACGAGCCGGTGTAAACGCCGTCAGCATAGGGCAGCTTGGGCAGCGCTTCTTCCTCCGCTTCGGAGGAAGCGGCTTCCACCGGCTGCTCCACCACGGCTGTCAGCCTTTCCGGCACGGCAGCCAGCACCGGCACAGTGCGCGGCAGGGCAAAAAGCACAGCCGCCGCTGCCGCCACCGCCGGGAGCAGCTGCACCAGCGGCAGCAGCGTGTTGCTTCGGTTTTTGTTCATTCCAAGTCCTCCTGACACGGAAAAGCAAGGCCGCCTGCATAGAGCGACCTTGCTTTTTTTAGTATTCTGTTCTTTGCCGGATCAGGCAGCTTTCAGGTTCTGCACGGCATCGGTCAGGTGGGTCACCTGCTCCAGTGCAGCGGCCTTATACAAGGTCTCGCGGCTCAGCAGCTCCACGCTCTCGGCCAGCTCAGTCTCCAGATTGGCGTAGCTGTCGGCGGTGTAAGCGGCCTTTGCCTTGCTCTGTGCTTCGGCAACTACAGCCTGCAGGGCGGCGCGGTCGGCATCGCTTGCCAGTTCATGCTTGGCAAGGTTTTCGGCAGTGGTCTGGAACTTGACCACCGTGTCGGCATAGCCCAGTGCGCGGATGGTGATGGTCCAGTAGCCGGTGCCGTCCGTGCCTTCCGGCAGCTGGCAACGGGCGGAATCGCTCAGACCCAGCTGGATGCCCATGGACTTGTGCATCCAGTTGTCGGCTGCAAACTTGGTGCCGTAGGAGGCCTTGGCGTGGGTGTAGGTGCTGTCATTGCCGTAGTAGGTCCACACCACGGACTGCATCCGGGAGCCAAGCTCGCCGTAGTTGCCGTTCAGGTCCACACGGATGAACTCGCCAAAGCTGCCTACATCGCTGCCGCTGCGCAGGTTCACGGTAAGACCATCAGCAGCCTTCTGGGCGGCTTCTGCCACGCCGGAACCGGTGCCGGTATGTGCGGCAGAGAAGGTGTAGCCATCGCCGCTCTTGGTTGCATACTTCAGGCCGTTGGTGTTTTCGTCCACCGTAGCCGTCAGGGTATAGGCGGTCAGTTCCTTTTCAGAGTAGCCACCCACCAGCTGACCGCCGTTTTCCACCACGGTGTACTTGGAGCAGAAATCTGCAAGGTCGCTGGTGGCCACGCGCACCGGCACATACTTGGTGCCCAGCACCTCGTAGTGATCCATCTGCACGGTAGAACCGTCGGCCTTGGTAATGGTGCCGCGGTTCCAGCCTACGGTAGTGCCATCGGCCAGATAGATGGTCTTGCCATCGTCCGACCAGTGGGAAACGGTGTAGGTGCTGCCGTCCTTGGCGTAGATGACAGCAGTGCTCTGGAAGCTGCCGCGGTGCAGACCATGGTTGGCGGTAGCGCGGGAAACGGCGTCAAATGCGCCAAGGTCGTGCTCCTCGTGGCTGTACAGCTGCGCAGAAGCGGCAGTGCTGCCGGCAGCATAGACCTTCTCGTTTGCCCAATACTCATCCCAGTCAGGGCAGCGTAGAGGTAGGTGTACTTTTTGCCCAGCAGAAAATCGAAAAAGCCGTTTTCCTCCTCGGCGGGGGGCTGCTGCAAAGGCGGTAGCGGTCAGCAGGCTGAGCGCCATAGCCGCCGACAGCAGCAGGGAAAGAAATTTCTTTGTTCTCATGAAAAAATGCTCCTTTCATCACACTGGCAGGGGATAGGGATCATGTAGTTAGCATCACCTAACATTGCGCGCAAAGAAAAACCCGCGGGGCAAAGCCCCTCAGATGGTTAGGATAAGCTAATTGACGAGACCTAAAATAGCACGCCTGCAAAGCGTTGTCAAGAAAAAACAGGGATGTTTATAGAGGTTAATTTGTGGGCAAAAGGTGCCGTTTACGCTCTTTATGCTGCAAGCCCTTGACCTTTTGCCGGAGCGCAGTATACTTTTCATGTGGTTAGTTATGAATAACCGCAAGGAGGTACTACATGATACAAGACGCATTCTGGGGGATCTTGATCCCGTTTCTGGGCACAAGCCTTGGAGCAGGCTGTGTATTCTTTTTAAAAAACTCTTTGCGTGACGGCATTCAGCGCGCCCTCACCGGCTTTGCCGCCGGGGTCATGGTGGCGGCATCGGTATGGAGCTTGCTGATCCCGGCCATGGAACAGGCTGCAGATCTGGGCAGGCTGGCGTTTTTCCCAGCGGCGGTGGGCTTCTGGCTGGGCATCCTGTTCCTGCTGCTGCTGGATCATCTCATCCCGCATCTGCACCAGAACAGTTTGCAGGCCGAAGGGCCAAAAAGCCAGCTCCAGCGCACCACCAGATGGTTCTGGCGGTAACACTGCACAACATCCCGGAGGGCATGGCGGTGGGCGTGGTCTATGCCGGATATCTTGCCGGAACTGCTCAGATCACCGCCGCCGGGGCGCTGGCGCTTTCCATTGGTATTGCCATCCAGAACTTCCCGGAGGGTGCCATCATCTCCATGCCGCTGCGGGCGGAAGGAATGAAGAAAGGCCGGGCGTTCTGGGGCGGCGTGCTGTCCGGCATCGTAGAGCCCATCGGGGCAGTGCTGACGATTCTGGCAGCAGGCATCGTGGTGCCCGCTTTGCCCTATCTGCTCAGCTTTGCCGCCGGAGCCATGCTGTATGTGGTGGTGGAGGAACTGATCCCGGAAATGTCGCAGGGACAGCACTCCAACGTTGGCACGGTGTTTTTTGCGGTAGGTTTCAGCGTGATGATGGTGCTGGATGTGGCACTGGGGTGACGGTTTGAGGACTCCCGAAAGCGAAATCTTTTTCGGAATCTCCGAAAATGCCTAAACTTCTTGACAGAGGCAACAGCAGGGCGTATTCTTTTGCCAGAAGGACCGCTGAGAAGCGGCTTTTTGTATTTCTAAAACCACTCGCCGGGCGAGTGGTTCGATAAAGATTTTATAGCAGTTTGCATTTTTAATGCACAAGCAACATCCGCAAACTGCATATCGCAAATATGCTGTTTTGATAGACACTATTTCTGAAAATTGCGATAAAATAATATTCCTTTAAATATGCCCAGAGCGCAAGCGGAGGGCATTGAAAACCGTTTTGTGCAGCTGCCTTTATTTATTGCTTTCCGGCAGCTTGAAGTAGACGCGGTATTCGTCCGAGTAGATCTTGCTGCCCATGCGGCTTACGCCGCCGTACAAGTGAGTGCGCATCAGCGGCTCAATGGCGTCCAGTGTCTTTCTCCCGCAGAATACGCAGCATCTCGGCGTGCTCGCTGACAACGCTGAGCACGTTGCGTGCGCCCACGATGTCCAGACGGATAAAGCGGGAGTAATCTGCCTGCGGGCGGGTCATCTGCTCCCAAAGGTACTCCTTGCTGGTTTTGCGGAACCAGTACTCGTGCATGGCAAGGTCGCAGCTGAGGAAGTGGTTGAAATCAAAGTTCTCCGGGTCGCTGCGCCCTGCAGCGGCTTCCAGCAGCATATTATAAAGGTGTTCTACCGCAAGAATCTCCATGGGTGAGCAGCTCTGTACAAAATCCCGGAACACCATGCCCTCCACGGCAACACGCTGGAAGATGAGCTGGTCCACCACGCCGGTGTCGATGGCGGTAACAATGGTGCCCTTGCAGGGAATGATCTGCACAAAGCGGTTCTGCTCCAGCCGCTGCAAAACGCTGCGGATAGGAGTGCGGGAAACACCGAACCGCTTGCACAGCTGGTTTTCGCTCAGCGCTTCCCCGGGCAGGATCTTCAGGGCACAGATCTCGTCCTCGAGAATATGATAAAGCTCATCCGTGTGCTGTAATGTAGCCATAGTTGTTCTCCATTTATCCGGTAAATTAAGCTTAATATCATTGTACCGTCCCGGCAAACGAATGTCAATGCTGGAACGGAACTTTATTTGACGGCTTGTATACAAGCTTTTGCGCTTGCATACGGAGCTGCTTATGAAACGGGAAGATTGATATACCACTTCATAATGCGGGAAAAGTGCTGATAGAATGCCGTGATAAAGCGGATGTTGTACGAAATGTATAAAGAAAATAGAAAATAACTGTCAAATGCTATAATTGCAAAGCGCTGCGGTTTTATGGCGGCAGCACGGCGGGATAAAATGCTGTATACAAGGTTTTGTTAAAAAGGCTGAAAGGGGCCAAATACCCTGCATACACCGGAGCGTTACCGGAAAATACAGCAGGAAATGTGCTTTTTGTGTATTGCGGGGGGTACTGTGCTGCTGCGGGCTTGCCTTGCTGCGCAAAAGGCGGTAAACTGAGGATAGGCAAAACGCCCGAAAAGGAGAGACGACATGGCATATACAAAGGCTGACCTCAAGCACGACCTTGCAGCAATGGGGCTGACAGGAAACGAGACCATCCTGATCCATTCTTCCATGAAGTCCATCGGCACGGTGGAGGGCGGTGCGGACACAGTTCTGGACGCGCTGATGGAGTTTTTTTGCGGAGGGCTTGCTGCTGCTGCCCACCCACACATGGCGGTTTATCAATGAGGAGAACCGGATGTTCGATGTGTGCCGCAGCCCGTGCTGTGTGGGCATTCTGCCGAAGCTGTTCCGGCAGCGCCCCGGGGTGGTGCGCTCGCTGCACCCCACCCACAGCATGGCGGCTTACGGCAAGGACGCGGCTGCTTACATAGAAGGGGGAGCTGGATGCCAACACCCCCTGCACCCCCGGCGGCTGCTACGACCGGTTGCGGGCAGCTCACGGCAAGGTGCTGCTGCTGGGGGTCACCCACGCCCGCAACACCTTTATCCATAGCGTGGAGGAGGTACTGAACGTGCCGAACCGCCTGACCGACAAGCCCCTGCAGCTGACCGTGGTGGACGAAGCCGGGGCGCAGCACACCGTCTATATGCGCCGCCACTATAACGCGCAGCAGCCGCACATCTCGGAGGATTTCGTCAAGCTGGAGCAGGCGTATCTGGACTGCGGCGCAGCCCGGAACACGAAATTCGGCGATGCAGTCTGCATTTTGTGCGATGCTGAGGGGCTTTTCCGGGTCACCCGCCACGTTCTTGCCCCAAATCCCGAAGCCTTTGTCACAGAGCCTGTCATCCCGGCGGAGCGCTGGCAGGCGCTTTGCACCGGCAAAACCTAAAACCCTCCCGGTCATTGCAGCACGATGCCGGAACTGCCGCAAAGAAATCGGATGCGCGTGGTTTTTATGGATAAATATGTGAAAATTTGTTGAAAAAACTTCCTGATAATGGTAAAATAATTGTATGTCTCTATTGCGCTGTGCCTTTTCGCGGGAAAGGAAAAGTGCAAAACAGGAAGCACACAAAAAAATTGCGGCATCATTTCCGTGGGCGGGTTCCGCAGAGCACACTCTTGCGGGCAGTGGTGTACGACAAGTGAGTCATAGCGGCTTTACCGCAAAAACGGCAGCTGCCCAAGAGTTGTGAGGAGTCTTTTAATGAACAAAAGAACATTGCGCCGCCTTATTTCCGTGCTTGCGGTACTGGCGCTGGGGCTGTCCCTGCTGACCGGCTGCAGCACAAAAAGTACAGAACAGGCACGGGAACAGGAAGATGCCCAGACCATTCAGGTGTATCTGTGGAGCAATAGCCTGTACGAAAGCTATGCTCCCTATGTCCAAGCGCAGCTGCCGGACGTGAATATTGAGTTCATCGTAGGCAACAACGATCTGGATTTTTTACAAGTTTTTGCAGCAGAACGGCGGCCTGCCGGATATCATCACCTGCTGCCGGTTCTCGCTGCACGATGCTGCCCCGCTGAAAGACAGTCTGATGAACCTTGCCCTGACCAACGAGGCGGGCGCTGTGTACAACACCTACCTCAACAGCTTCAAGAACGAGGACGGCAGCGTGAACTGGCTGCCGGTCTGCGCGGATGCTCACGGCTTTGTGGTCAACCGCAACCTTTTTGAGCAGTACGATATCCCGCTGCCTACCGATTACGCAAGCTTTGTGGCGGCCTGTCAGGCGTTTGAAGCGGTAGGCATCCGGGGCTTTACCGCTGACTATGCCTACGATTACAACTGCATGGAAACGCTGCAGGGACTTTCCGCCGCCGAGCTTACCACTACGGAAGGGCGCAAGTGGCGCACCGCTTACAGCGACCCCGCCAGCACCGTGCGGGTGGGTCTGGACGATGCCGTGTGGCCGGGGGCCTTTGAGCGGATGGCGCAGTTCATTCAGGATACCCACCTTACGGCGGACGACCTTGCCCTGACCTACGACGACGTGACCGGGATGTTCCGGGACGGGGAAGTTGCCATGTACTTTGGCAGCTCTGCCGGCGTGAAGATGTTTCAGGATGAGGGCATCGACACCATTTTTATGCCCTTCTTCTGCCAGAACGGCGAAAAGTGGATCATGACCACCCCGTATTTCCAAGTTGCCCTGAACCGAGATCTTGAGCAGGACACCGCGCGCCGCGAAAAAGCCATGAAGGTGCTGAACGTCATGCTTTCTGAGGAGGCGCAGAACCGCATCGTTGCCGACGGACAGGACGTGCTGAGCTACAGCCAGAACGTCCCCCTGCGCCTGACCGAGTACATGAAGGACGTGCGCGATGTGGTGGAAGAAAACCATATGTATATCCGCATTGCTTCCAACGATTTCTTTGCCATCTCTAAGGATGTGGTCTCCAGAATGATTGCGGGCGAGTACACGGCAAAACAGGCTTACCGGGCGTTCAACGCCCAGCTTCTTGCCGAAGAGGAGCCCGCTGCGGACGAGACCGTGCTGACCAGCGAGAAGAGCTATTCCAACGTGTTCCACGCAAACGGCGGCAACGCTGCTTTCTCCGTTATGGCAAACACGCTGCGCGACGTTTTACGGCACGGATGTGCTGCTTGCCACCGCAAACAGCTTTACCGGCAGTGTGCTGAAAGCAGACTATACCCCCAAAATGGTAGATTCCATGATCATGCCCAACGGCCTGATGTCCCGCCAACGCACCATGACCGGTGCCGAGTTGAAAGAAGTTGTCCGCGCTTTTGTGGAAGGCTGCGAGGGCGGCTTTGTGCCCTTCAATCGTGGTTCTCTGCCGATAGTCAGCGGTATTGCCGTGGAGGTAAAGGAGAATAACGGCAGCTATACCCCTGACCAGTATTACCCGCAACGGGCAGCCGCTGCGGGATGACGACACCATTACTGTGACCTGTCTGGCAACGTCAAAGCAGATGGAAGCGCTGCTTGCGAGCAAGAGCGGCACATCTGAGGACGGAGACGCGTGGGTGAAAAACACATGGCGCGATCACGTCTCCGGCGGCAGTGCAGCGCTTGCAGAGCCTGAAAACTACATGACACTGAGGTGAGCGGAATGGCAGACGAAAAGCGTAAACCAAAACGGAGCTGCCATCCCCGGCAAAAGTGGCTCCCTGTTGCGGCCGCTATCCTTCTTCTGGTCTTGCTGATAGCAGGTTTCAGTGTTCGGTACATCTCGTTTGTGTCGCAGACCATCTATCAGGAAAGCACCTCGCATCTGGAAGAGGTGCTGCATAAATCCAATAATATGTTGAAAGAGCTGGTGCGCAAAAACCTGAGCTACCTGCATCTGTACAGCGGCGTTCTGGAAACTGCCTCGGATGAAGCGGAGATACAGGCCTATATCGAGGCAGCGCAGAAGAACACCGGATTTGCCGACTTCTGCTTTCTTACTTATGACGGCAACTACATGACCGTGACGGGGGAGACAGGCTATCTAGGCCTGCAGACCAATCTGGACGAAAAGCTCGCTCACGATGAGGATGTCGTCGTGAACACGGCGCTGCCCGGCAAGCCCCAGATGCTGGCGTTCATCTGTCCCGAAACGCAGGGCAGCTACCGGGGCTTTGCCTACGATGCCATTGCCATCTCTTATTATAATGACGCGGTGCTTCGGTTGCTGGACAGCTCTGCCTTTGAGGGCAATGCCAGCAACTATGTCATCTACCCGGACGGGCGGGTGGTCATCGACAGTTCTGTAAACCGCAAGGAGACCATTTACAATTTCATTGCGATGCTGCGCGACCATTCCGATCTTTCCGAGGAACAGATCACGGAGCTGTCCAATGCCTTTGCACAGGGCAGCAGCGGAAACCTGAGGGTCAAACTGGGCGACACCAGCTATTATCTGGTCTACGAGGGCACAGCGGTCCAGAGCTGGACGATGGTGGGGCTTGTGCCGACCAAGATCGTCAATGCCAATCTGGACATGTTGTGGTTCCGCACGGCGCAGATTGTGGCGGGCGTCGCCGCAGGTCTTGCGGTGCTGATCATTCTGCTCATTGTGTGCAGAAGCCATACCACCCTGCGCCGGAAGGATACCGAGATCCGGTACCGGGACGAGTTGTTCCAGAAGCTTTCTCGCGTAACGTGGATGATGTTTTCCTGATGGTGGATGTAAAAACCTCCCAGACGGATTACGTCAGCCCGAACATTGAGCGGCTGCTGGGCATCCCGTGGAGAGAAGTCCGGCAGGATGCCCGTGTTCTGGCAGCGCTGCACCCGAATGGTTTCCCGGAGCGCGACAAAAACTTTCTGGATGGGCTTCTCAGCGGGCAGCAGCGGGAATGGGATCTCGAGTTTGAGCATCTGGAAACCAAAGAGCGCCGCTGGTTCCATAACATCGCCATAGGCAGCGAGGTGGAGGGCAGGACCAAATACATCCTTGTCATGTCCGACCGCACCGCCGATAAACAGGTGAATCAGGCGCTTTCCAACGCCGTTGCCGCCGCCGAGACAGCCAACCGCGCCAAGAGCACCTTCCTTTCCAATATGTCCCACGATATCCGCACGCCGATGAACGCCATCATCGGCTTCACCACGCTGGCGCTCAGCAATATTGACGATACCGAACGGGTGAAGGATTATCTTGGCAAGACCCTTGCATCCAGCAACCATCTGCTGTCCCTCATCAACGATGTGCTGGATATGAGCCGCATTGAAAGCGGAAAGATCCATCTGGAAGAGGTGGAGGTCAACCTTTCGGATGTGCTGCACGATTTGAAAACCATCGTCAGCGGGCAAATTTATGCAAAACAGCTGGAACTTTACATGGATGCCATGGACGTGACCGACGAAGACGTCTACTGCGACAAGACCCGGCTGAATCAGATCTTGCTGAACCTGCTGTCCAACGCCATCAAGTTTACCCCGGCGGGCGGCACGGTCTCGGTACGGGTGCGGCAGCTTGCCGGTAAGGTGCATGGCTGCGGGCAGTACGAGTTCCGCATCAAGGATAACGGCATCGGCATGAGCCCGGAGTTTGCCAAAAAGATCTTTGAGCCCTTCGAGCGGGAGCGCACCTCCACGGTAAGCCGCATCCAAGGCACCGGCCTTAGCATGGCCATCACCAAAAACATCGTGGATATGATGGGCGGCACCATCGAGGTGCAGACAGCGCAGGGCAAGGGCAGCGAGTTTACCGTCTGCGTGCCCATGCGCGCACAGACCGAGCAGCGCCCCGGTGGAAAAGATCACCGAGCTGGAGGGTCTGAAAGCTCTGGTGGTGGACGACGATTTCAACACCTGCGACAGTGTGACAAAGATGCTGGTCAAGGTGGGCATGCGCGCGGAGTGGACCCTTTCCGGCAAGGAAGCGGTGCTGCGTGCGCGACAGTCCATCGAGATGAGCGATGCCTACCACGCCTATATCATCGACTGGCGCCTGCCGGATATGAACGGCATCGAGGTCACCCGCCGCATCCGTAGCCTGAACGACGATACGCCCATTATCATCCTGACCGCCTACGACTGGTCGGATATCGAGGTGGAGGCAAAGGCTGCCGGTGTGACCGCCTTCTGCGCCAAGCCCATGTTCATGTCCGACCTGCGCGAGACTCTGATGAGCGCCCTTGGCCAGAAGCTGACAGATGCGCCGCAGGAGCTTCTGCCGGAAAAGAACGCCGACTTCAAAGACAAACATATCCTGCTGGTAGAGGACAACGAGCTGAACCGCGAGATCGCGCAGGAGATCCTGCGCGAGTACGGCTTCCAGGTCGATACGGCGGAAAACGGTGAAGTGGCGGTGGAAAAGGTGAGTACCGCCGCGCCGGGCAGCTATGATCTGGTGCTGATGGATGTGCAGATGCCGATCATGGACGGCTACACCGCCACCCGGAAGATCCGCGCACTGGATGACCCTGCCCGGGCAAAGCTCCCCATCCTTGCCATGACCGCCAACGCCTTTTGACGAGGATCGCCGCAACGCGCTGGAAAGCGGCATGAACGGCTTTTTGTCCAAGCCCATCGTGATCGGCGACCTTGTGCAGGAGCTGCATAAAATTTTGTGACCCGAACGCCAATCAGAAGCATAAATAATAAAGCACCCGCAGCAGTTTCCCGTTTTTTGCAATGAAATGCAGGGAGAAAAAACGGGCGAAAAAAGAAATATCTTTTCATATTTGTGCGGTGGGTAGGACGAAATTTTGTCAGATGCGTGGAATATTGCAGAAAAATTTGTGAAAAGCAGCCAACGGATATCCCCAAAACGTGTTGATATTGAGAAAATAGACGGAAGATTGTTTACAAAAGGATTACAGGCTGGTATACTTTTTAGCGGTAGATCCCTATGAGATCCGCAAAGAAACAAGAAAGGAAATACCGAACCGTGAATACCACCGCACCGCACACCCTGAGAAAACGATTGCTGACCCTGATACTGAGCTTTGCCTTTCTGCTTACCTGTCTGCCCGCAGCACTGGCTGTGGACTTGAATGTGGATGCCGGGTTCTACTTCAAGCAGAGCCGGGGCGGCACCTGCACGCTGGCTTCGGCAGCCATGATGCTGCGCCGCCGCGCTTACTTTGACGGACGGACCGACTGGGTGGATGTGACTGAAAACAGTGTACGCTCCACGGCATGGGCCAACGGTCTCTCTCACAGCTTTACATATAAGGAGATGCAGGTGGGCTACGCCACTCTGCCTTCCGGGCTGCAAAGCAAAACGGCGGTGCTGATTTCCCTGCTGGAGCAGCACCCGGAGGGCATCGTCCTCTACGACCGTACCCAGCCCCATGCGGTGCTGCTGACCGACTACACCAACGGTATTTTCTATTGCTCCGACCCGGCGGGGAACATCGGCTATGGCCGCATCCCTATTACAAGCTCCAGCGTGTCCATTGCAAGATCTTCCTGCTACTGGTACGTCACCGCAGATCATAACAGCGTGGCGGCACAGGCCGACGGCCTGCGGCTGGAAGGGGTGCGCTACCCGGTAAATCTTCGCACCGGCAGCGGCATGACGCTGACCGGTACAGCCAACAGCGCCACCGGTACTACCCTGACCAGTGTGCAGGTGGCGGTTCTGGACGCAGAACGACCAGACTGTGCAGAGCGCGGCGGCACAGGTGAATGCCGCCGCTTTCTCTCTGAACACGCTGGACAGCCAGATCCGCTTCGGGGAGCTGCCGGAGGGCAGCTACACCTATATGGTGCTGGTGACGGACTCTGCGGGCGAGAGCCTGTGCTTTGCATCGGACTTCACGGTGTCCGGCAGTGCAAGCAGCACCCAGACCTACTGGTCGCTCAAGGACGCCGAGGGCACCAAGCTGCAGCAGACGGTCCAGCAGGTGGAGACCACGGTAGAGACCGCCGCCGAGACCACCGTAAGCTGGTTTGTCACAGCTGTTCGGCTGATAAAAATCTGAACATAATTCGGGGCTGCTGCACAAAGCGATGTGCAGCAGCCCTTTTGCATTATCCCCGACAGTTCTGTGCCGGGGTAGTAGTGCGCCAGAATGGCGCGGTAGTCTGCACCCTGCTCTGCCAGCGCCTTTGCGCCCCACTGGCTCATGCCTACGCCGTGTCCGTAACCTTTTTGTGGTAAAGGAGAAAGTGCCGCTCTGCCAGACCACCGTAAAGCAGGTGCTGCGCAGCCCCAGCGCCTTGCGCAGGGCGGTGCCCCGGTGCACCGTTTGTCCGCAGACCGGCAGGCTGTCCACATAGCCGGAGGGAGTGAGCACCGGCGTGCCAAACCACTGCGCCTGTTGGGAGAGGTCGGCGGTAATGCCCAGACGCTCAGCTAGCAGCTGCTGTAATCTGGGCGGCAGAAAGGTTCAGGGTGTATTCATAGTTGTCGGCGGCGGTGTCGGTGCTGCTGTCCACTGGGACCAGATAGGGCAGGGCCGTCCCCCAGACGTTCTCGCTGGCTTCGGTACGGCCATTGGACATGGCAAAGTAGCTTGTCCCGGCGGGGGCGTCCCCGTAATACAGCACCTGCGTCTGTACCGCATCCACCAGCGCGGAAAGCCGGGCGTAGTTGGCCGCGTAGGCGGTGCCCCAGTAGCTGTGCAGCACCGCATCGGTCAGGCAGCCCTGCCGCCGGGCGGGGTCTGCGGTGAACCATGCGCCGTTTTCCTCCGTGCTGGATCCCGGCGGTAAAGGGCATAGCTGTGCGCCGCCACCGCCTGTGCCTTTAGTGCTTCATCCGGCCAGCTGACCGGCATTTCGGCGGCAACCGCTCCGATGAGATACTCCCGCAGCGGCAGCTCCACCGCCTGCCCGGTGCTCTGATCCGTAAAGCAGACGGTATCGGCTGTGCGTAGGCAGCAGGGAGGTGGCCTGACCGCTGCCTTCTTCCGGTGACGGCAGAGGATGCTTCTGCTGCGGACGGAGCGGTGCTCTGCGCAAAAGGGTCATGCGGGCAAGGCGGTAGGCAGCACAGAGGCAGGGCGCAGCCCAGCACCAGCAGAACGGCGCACAGCAGCAAAAAAGGAACGTTTCATACTAGACCTCCTCCCGGAACGCAGGTTTTGGGAACATCATAAAAGCCCGGCGGCGTGCAAACCGGCGAAAAATGCGCAGAGGAACCCCGGTATTTTGCGCTTTGCGGTGAGAAGTGTGCACTTAGCGCTTGAATTTACTGCACAAAAGCGATATTATAAAAGTTATGTCCATCAGAGCGTAGGATGGACGGGATCGGAAAGTATAAGAAGTAAGAAATAGACGGAAAAAGGAGCACTCCTAGTGAATTTTGCACATGCAGAAGTGGCGACCCTGGACCCCACCACGATGCGTACCCTGTGCGAGGAGTACATGGCCAACAACTACATCGACCCCGAGACCAGTGAGCGTCTGGGCGTCAAGCGCGGTCTGCGCAACCCGGACGGCACCGGCGTGCTGGCCGGCCTGACCAACGTGTGTGACGTTGTGGGCTACAAAAAGGATCAGGAAGGACATGTGATCCCCACCCCCGGCAAGCTGATCTACCGCGGCGTCAACATCAACGAGATCGTGGAGGAGGCCTACCGCAACGACCGCTTCGTGTTTGAGGAAGTGATCTGGCTGCTTCTGTTCGGCAGCCTGCCTACACCCGGGAGCAGCTGGACGATTTCTGCGAGGTCTTAGCGGAGTCCCGCGCCCTGCCGGAGGGCTTTATGGACACCATGAACGCGCCCTCGCCCAATATCATGAACAAGTTGCAGCGCTGCGTGCTGGGCCTGTACTCCTACGACGACCGCGCTGAGGATCTGAGCCTTGAGAACATCCTGAACCAGAGCATCAACCTGATCGCCAGCATGCCCACCATGATGGTGAACGCTTATCAGATGAAACGCCGCTACTACGACAAGCAGAGTATGTTCTTCCATCTGCCCAAGCCCGGCCAGAGCACGGCAGAGCACATCCTCAGCACCTACCGCCCGGATCAGAAGTTTACCCACGAGGAGGCAAAGCTGCTGGATATGTGCCTGCTGGTCCACGCAGACCACGGCGGCGGCAACTGCTCCACCTTCACTACCCGCGTCCTGTCCTCCTCGGGCACCGACACCTACTCGGCTATCGCGCAGGCATCGGTGCCCTGAAGGGCCCCAAGCACGGCGGCGCGAACCTGATGGTCAACCGCCAGCTCCAGGATATCCTGAAGCACGTGGAGAACCCGGAGGATGACGATGAGGTACGGGAGTATCTGCGCCGCATCCTGCGCAAGCAGGCCGGTGACGGCTCCGGTCTGATCTACGGCATGGGTCATGCGGTGTACACCATCAGCGACCCCGTGAGGTCATCCTGAAGCAGCGCGCACAGCATCTGGCCTACGAAAAGGGCTTTGAGGAAGAGCACAATATGCTGTGCAGCATCGAGCGGCTGGCCCCCGGCATCTTTGCCGAGGAAAAGGGCAGCACCAAGCCGGTGTGTGCCAACGTGGACCTGTTCAGCGGCCTGATCTACAATATGCTGGGCATCTCCGAGGACCTGTACACCCCCCTGTTTGCCATTGCCCGTGTGCCGGGCTGGTGCGCACACCGGGTGGAAGAGGTCGTGTTCGCCAACCGCATCATCCGCCCGGCCTACAAGTATCTGGGCGTGCGCCAGAAATACAAGCCGATCGAGGAACGTTAATGAAACCGTTTTGAGTTCGTTTTATCCTGCTCTGCGTGCTGCTGGGCATCGCCCGCGGGGCAGATCTTGCCTTTGGCACCGATGCCGTGACCGGGCTGTGTACGGTCGGCTCGGTGTGGTGGCGCTATGCTGCATTGGGCGCAGTGGTGCTGGCCGCAGTGCTGGCATCGGTCGGCACTGCGCCGCTGCCCCCCGGAGCCGCTGCGCAGCCGCCGCCTCGGCAGGCGTGCTGGCCTTTGCCGGAGCGGTGTGCTTTCTGGCGGCTGCCGGCGCGCGCAGTTCGGTTCGCTGCCGGTACGGCAACGAGCACCTTTGTGCGCCATTCTGCTGGAGGTGATCTGTGCCGTGTGGCTGAGCAATCTGGGCGCAGCTGGCTGCGCGGGGATGGCTGGAAAACGCCTGCCGGCGGTCTGCCACTGGCCATAGCGGGCAGTGTGCTGTTCTACTGGAACGTGCTGATGCGCTTTATGGAGAACAGCTCCAGCTGGCACAGGGTGCACCCCACCGCAGCGGTGTGGCAGGCGCTGGCAGCACTGTTGCTGCTGGCAGCGCTTGCCCGGGCGCTGTACCTGCCAAAGCCGGAAAACGGCCGCACCCTGTGCGCTGCCGGTCTTGCAGCACTCTGCCTGTGCCTGTGCTGGGAGCTGCCCCATGGGTGCTTCTGCTGTTGGCAGCGGGTCTTGGCAGCGGCGCCGGCGGTGTTGCCGGAACTGTTTCCGGCCTTGCACTGTGTTGCATCGGCGGTATGGGGCGGCCTGCATTGGAAAGCCTGAAAAAAACTGGAAATAACTGACAAAACGGCCGCCCGCACCCTTGGTGTAATTGAACAAAACTTTGTTGCGGGGTGCATAAAATCGTACAAAAGCCAAAAAAGATAAAATTATGTTGTTAATTTTTTATGGCAGACACTTGAAAGTTTGCCGGTTTTGGTCTACAATAAAGATACCGTGATTTATCCGATTTTATGGGTAAAATCAATTAGGAGGTACTATTAAATGGCTGTTAGAGTTGCTATCAATGGTTTCGGTCGCATTGGCCGTTTGGCTTTCCGTCAGATGTTCGAGGCAGAGGGCTATGAGGTTGTAGCAATCAACGATCTGACCAGCCCCAAGATGCTGGCTCACCTGCTGAAGTACGATACTGCTCAGGGTTCTTTCTGCGGCAAGATCGGCGAGGGCAAGCACACTGTCGAGTCCACCGAGGATTCCATCATTGTTGACGGCAAGGAGATCAAGATCTACGCTGTTAAGGACGCAAAGGATGCTCCTTGGGGCGAGCTGAACGTTGATGTCGTTCTGGAGTGCACCGGCTTCTACACCAGCAAGGAGAAGAGCATGGCTCACATCCAGGCTGGCGCTAAGAAGGTCGTTATCTCTGCTCCTGCCGGCAACGATCTGAAGACCATCGTCTACTCCGTCAACGAGAAGACCCTGACCGCTGAGGATCAGGTCATCTCCGCTGCTTCCTGCACCACCAACTGCCTGGCTCCCATGGCCAACACCCTGAACAAGACCTACCCCATCGTTTCCGGTATCATGACCACCGTTCATGCTTACACCGGCGACCAGATGATCCTGGATGGTCCTCAGCGCAAGGGCGACCTGCGCCGTGCTCGCGCTGGTGCTCAGAACATCGTTCCCAACAGCACCGGCGCTGCCAAGGCCATCGGCCTGGTCATCCCCGAGCTGAACGGCAAGCTGATCGGTTCCGCTCAGCGCGTGCCTGTTCCCACCGGTTCTACCACCCTGCTGGTTGCCGTTGTCAAGGGCAAGGATGTCACCAAGGAAGTCTATCAATGCTGCCATGAAGGCTGCTGCTTCTGAGTCCTTCGGCTACAACGAGGATCAGATCGTTTCCTCCGATGTCATCGGTATGCGTTACGGCTCTCTGTTCGATTCCACCCAGACCATGGTCGCTAAGATCGACGACGACACCTATCAGGTTCAGGTTCGGTCTTGTCTTGGTACGACAACGAGAACTCCTACACCTCTCAGATGGTTACAGCTCTACGCTCAAAAGTGCTTGAGGTGCCGTGCTGAGTAACAGCTTGTGTTGACCTTTCTGGTACGAACATGCTGCGATTGGTACGACAACAGTAACTTGAGTTCTACACCCTTCCTTTTACGGGTCTCCGTGAGAGGAAGGGTGTTTTTATTATGCTGTTGAGAGAAGCAAGAGATGGTTTTTGTTTGATTGCGAGTGTCGCCATTTGACAAAAAGGTCAATTCGCAATTTATAAGGCTGAGCCCTGCTTTTTTGTGGAATATGGGGTTAAGTCTGCTGTATGATGATAAAACAAAGGCGACCAACTTTTTACAGTTGATCGCCTTGCTTATTGTCAATTATTCGGTTTTTGAAACTACTTCTTTGGTTGCTGCAATTTTTCGGTCACTGTAAAGAACAACTTCCTTGATAACCTGTTTATGAATGGCTGAAATCAGTATTTCCATATAAGCATAATCAGGTTTTCCGTTCTTTCAGGGAGCATAATATCGAGGGCATCTGCATCTTTGGCATAAAATTATTTCCATAATCAAATTTCCCAGTATGAGATGCTTTATGAATTGCAGAAGTAACGAATATCGATGCCTTTATAGGTAACTTATCAGTATGTACTACTGCGATATGGTCGTCAGCACCATATTTATAACTTCGGTACTTTGCGGAGCCAAACATATCAATCGTAGTGGTATTTGCATCGCACACCTCAACTTCCCTATGTGTGCAGATACACCTTCAAAAGCTTCACCGGCTGTAACAAAGGGTAAATTGCCAACAACTCGATCTGCGCTTTTTAATCGTTTGCCTCTCGTCGCTTTGCCAAACAGTTCTTCCAAGTTAAAGGACTTCCAGTTGACGGTTTTAAACGCTTGCAGAGCGCAAAGCTCTGCGTCCGACAATTCATAATTGTCGTATCCGCTTACTGTCAAGTAAGCGGATAGCTCAACTACCCGCTGAGCTTCTAGCTCAACTACCCGCTGAGCTTCTAGCTCAGCTATAAATGCATCCATAAAATTAAAATCGATCTTACCGTCCTTCTCGGGCAATTGCATCTTGAAATGATGACTTTGAGAACTTCTTAATTTCTTGCCATCAGAAAATTTCCCGGTGAGTGCTTTTTGCATAGCTACAGAAAAAAACATCATTGTACTTTCAGAGTATTCAATGCTGTCATTCCAATATACACCAGTGTCATCTCCTGCTCCAAACGCATAATTGCGGTAAAAAAAGTATTACCGAAAATATCAACTGTAATAGAATTTGCAGGAAACGACGCAACAGGATTAGATATGTAATTAATAACACCAGTATTTGTAACTCCTGCCATCACAAAAGGAATGTTACCGGGAAGTTGATCGCTTTTTTAATCGCCTTCCTTGTTTAATTTGATTGAATATCTTGCAGAACTCATATTCGCCCCACTTAACCGTCCGCAATTTTCGATTAAGTGAGGCTTCTATTTTCCCAAGCGGTCGTCCTCCGTCGGCTGATTTTTCAGAAGCGTTGATACTTCCCATGCAAGATAATCGCTGATCGTCTTTTGAAATCATCTAATGTGGGTTTTGTATCGATTGGAGCCGTTTGATTCCAGTCATTGCCTTTTTCTGGGTCGATATGCCCTTCGTAGTATTCTTTTTTCTGTAAGAATATTAAGTTTGGACCGCCCAAAACGCACAAGATCCACAACTTCCCGATAACGTTCTTTTGCCCTGTCGGTGTCAAAAAAGATTTTTGCTTGCTTTCTTACGGTCGGAGCGAGTATATCCGTCATTTGAAAAATCAATAAACTTAACTACATCGTCTGTTTGATGAGCCTCACCCACCCGGAAAACATATATACTTGTTTGCACACTTGATTTACCGATAAACAAGTCTATCGGCATTTTGATGCTTGCAAGAAGTGTGCTGTGCTCCAGAATTCGTTTGTTGTACTCTACTGCTTTGCCAGAGCCTGCCGAGTTTTGAATGATAATAGCTGCATAGCCCTTATTCATCATAGACAGAGCCTTTTCAACAAAAATCATTCCGTTGCCCTCTGAAGAGTAGGGCGGGTTCAAAATAAACGCATCCGCAGGGAACTTTTCGTCAGTTTTGCCAAAGCCGTAATGATCATCAAACTTCAAAGAGTCCTTGTTCAAAATGTTAGAGCTGCCGTCACCCATCATAATCATATTGAGCACAGCAAGCATATAAACATTGGATAGGATTTCCAGACCTAACAACTGATTTGCTTTGATTTCTGCTGACTTGCGTGCCAGCTCTTCAGGTGACTTGATCTTCTTTTTTGGCATCAGCCAACATTTCATTCATGGCGGCTACCAGTAGACCAGCCGAACCTGTGGCAAAATCCCACACAAAGGAGTCTTTATTCACTCTTGCAAGACGGCACAGAAGCGTTGCAACATAAGGCGGTGTTAAAACCACATCATTGAGCTGATCCTGCGTGAAGCCAAGCCATGAATACATTTCGTTAAATAGCTTTCCGGTGAAATCCGTAGTCAATCCGATCTTATAGTAAATGCCGAGGTCATCAACAATCTTGATAAATACCCGCTTCAACTGACTTTCGCCATCTTCCGCCTTATTGATATTGTCTGTTGTCAGTGTATTTTGCAAAGTTCGCACAATCAGGTCTTTCTTGTCCTTGGGAAGTTTTTTGGCATCGAGAAAGGACTCGATCTTGCGAATCATAATATCGCCGTCCGTATTGTTTCTTTCGTTGGACGACTTCAAATCAGCTTTGGTAAGCGGATATACGTTGTTCTCCACATCACCAAGGGTAGCCATAATAGAGGCAACAACAAGATAGACACGGTCGTTTTCACTCAAACCTTTTTCACTCTTGAAGATATCGTTATTCAGCTTGACAAGGCTTGCAGTAATTTCCTGCTCTCTACGTTCTTTTAGCTTTTCAATTTCGTCCTGAGAAAGCGATAATTGTTTGACCTTTTCGATAAATGCAGAAAAGTGCTCTTTCTTCAAGAAGGAGAGGTCGGTATATTCATCAACCTTTTGCCCAACGCCAAAGTTGTTCTTGGAAACGTAGTACACACCAATCAGATACTTGAGCTTTCCACTGGTTTCCTTGTAGCCGGTGACGCCGATAGCAATAACATCCGTATAGCTCGTGTAGTGCAGAACCGCATTGGCATAGTGAACCGCGCCATTTACAGCATAGGAATTGATAGCGGCAAAATCCGGCTGGTTCTTGGCAGTTCTGTTAGCAACATTTCCTTCGGCGTCCAGTTTGACAAGCTTATCTTTGTATCCCTTATACTCAATCAAAATTGGATAGTATTTTCCATCATTAGCAAGTAACAGTAGTTTTGCATCAGGTCGATTACCACCTTTGCCGCCATTCTTGGAAAAATAATCATTTAGGGCTTGGTCGATTTCAGTGTTTAATGATTCCTGCTCCAATTTATAATCCACTTTATATGATTTGAGCCAGCCGTTCACTAAATCAGCAACATTCGGCTCTACCGACTGAACAGTAGCTTTTGATGCCATCGTTATTTCTCCTCATCTGTAAATTCTAAAATATCATCAACTCCACAATTTAGAGTTTTACAAATTTTCTCAATACTATCGAGAGATATATAATGATCGTGCTTGATACGGGTAATAATATTTGCGCTAAAGCCAGCCCTCTCCATTAACTCAGCGTTAGTTATACCGCGGTCTATCAATATGTGAAATAATTTTTTTGTAGGTTACAGCCATAGCGATTTCCTCCTTCCATTTAAAATACATTGTATCACATAAACGTGAAATTTTCAACGAATTCGCATAAACTTGCATCCTGCCCTGCTTTTACGATGCTCCGCTGCGTAAGAGGCTGCTGTACCATCTGGACGACGGCACAATGCTGCGGATCAGGCCTATCCTGAATGAGGCGGGAGAGCCGGGGCTGCTCATCAGATGCGTTACGGAGGAGACCGTCGAGGAGATGATGGAGGGGGTGAAGCCGTGAACAGAAGACAAGCAGTGGTATCCTGACACTGCAGTACGAGCAAGAGGTTTGACTATGCTAACCGCAAATGCAAAAGAAGCCTGCAAAAAAATTACATGTGCGCGCATCGCGCAGGAGGTACAATTATGAACTATAATCACGAAGATGCAGTAACGATCCGGACGAATGGCCGTAAGAATGACGCATCGGCGCTATGTGCGTTGAGGGATGTGCTGGAAGGGAAGGCTTTGATCTACGATGCCTGCACAGAAACACCCTACCACGGTCTGAATCCCAGCGAAGGAATTACGTTGAAGCTGGCCGATGAGCCGGATATGGGGTGTGATATGATGATCACCTTCTTGCCGTACCTCAGCGATGATGGACGGGCGTTACTGAAAATCGACTGCTATTCTGTACCCTACCGGAATGATGCGGACGAAAAAATTGTCTCCACGGCATATGACTGGATGGACGAGCTGGACGATCCGGACATTGATACGATTTTTTAATCAACCAAACAGGAGGAATACGACTATGATTGATATCTACATGAACGGTGCCGAGGTCCATGCCGAAACACCTGAAGAAGAGCGGGAAGCGTCGCTTATTCTGAGCGCAGCGCTGTCCGGGAAAACGATCCCGGCGGGCGGATGCATCTGCCCGGATCAAAGGGATTCCACGGTCGGTAAAGGCATTACGATGCGTTTTTGCGATGGTACGGATATGACCATTACGCCTACCTCAGATGCAGAAGGCAACCCCGAAATGGAGATCTGCTGCAACATGGGGGATGTCGTTGAGGAGACAGCAGAAGAGCCGACCTACTATTATGAAGTGACGCTTGAACCAAAGCCTGTGCTGCGAAGCTATATCGCTGCCGCCTATGAGCTCTGCAATGAACTGACCGACAGCGAGCTTGAGCAGATGGGGCATGACCGGGAAAGGGGGCGCATTCGTCTGCTGCATGCACTGGAAACGGTGGATGCACTGGCCGATTACGATGAAGAGGCGGCGACGGAAGAGTTCGGAAACTATATGGATGCGAATTTCCCCAATGTGACCTTCAAGCCGGAGTTTGTGAACCCCCGGGCGGCACGATGGCGTGGAATATAAAGGATAAGGAGGACATTTATGATGGACAACAAGACCTGTAGCGTGGATATTTTGAGTGTGTCGTTGGGCGAAGAAGGATATTTGATCATCCCACGGCAGACACGGGAGCTGTGTGAGCCGCTGGTGAAGGCCGCAGATGCGCTGGAAAAGGCACTGGATGACCTGCCGGTGGATGTGGCAGACAAGAACAGGATCGCAGGGCTGTCGGCAGAGCTGATGGCCCAGGCAGAGCAATATGCGGTAGAGCTGGGGATTCAGGCATACTTGAGTTTACCAGAACGCTGACCTCGGAGATGTGCGTTGGGCTTGAAGGGCACAAGGGCAATGAGGTGCCAGGAATATGATCCAAGGCAAACAAAAAGCGCCCGGCACATGCAAGGCGCTTGACAATAAAAATGTTATGAAGAAGGAGAATTCTATGCAGACATTTTATGATGATACTCTAAAACATTTGGACCCATTCGCAACCTTGTCGGCTGGACTGGAAGGCAAGTACATCTGCTACGGTGGAGGTGTGAAACCGCTTCAGCCGGGAAAATCGTTTACCGGGGGCTTTAAAATGCGGCTGACGGACAGACCGGATAATCCGGAAAACACGATAATCAGCGTTGAGCCGTGGCTGAACAAGGACGGCGCACCGCAGCTAAAGATGACTGTTTACCAAGCTGCCGGCAGTGTACAGCGCGCCCAAGCAAATGAGCAGGCTGTGGAATGGGCAGTACGTCCAGAAGCAGTGTTATGCTAAAAAGGAGATAAAAATGAGCTTTTTAAAAGATGTATTTCAGACCGCTGACGAAATCAAGCAGAGTCAGGAGAAGTTCAAAAGTGCTACGGAGGTAAGCTTTCATCAGCTGGATGTGCTTGTTCGACCATATTTGGGCGAAGTACAGAACGAGACCCTATCTGATATTCTGGAAGGGCTGGTCGCGTCCGTTGCCGAGCATTCGTTCCAAATCGGCTACAGCAGCGCTATGCAGACATTTGCAGAAGCGGCGGTAGCACTCGAGGCAGGGTCCAATGTGCAACAGTAAAACAAAAACCGCCTTACCTGCGCCAACAGGTAAAGCGGCTGTAGAGACGGGAATATGTATTTGTCGTTAAAGTTCCCGCCCCTATAATATCACAGAACGAAGCGTTTGACCAGAGCCTTTTCTGGCAGACACTGACAAACCGGCGCATGGTCTGGCAAGATGGCTGGGCTGTGCGCCTTATATTATTATAGAGGTTATTACATGAAAATGAAAATGCCCTTTGACGGCTTCTACTTGAAGCTTTTGGATTAACAGAACGGAAGCCACGAAGATGAGGAATATCTACGCAACTGCAAGGAGAACCCGTTGACCGAGGAAGAGCAGCGGGAATGGACAGAAAGCGCCCGTGCAGCGATTGCAGAGCTGGAACGGATAAACGCAGAGCCGGAGCCCACCAGACAGGCAGCAGAGGCGGAGGGAACATCCAGGCCCCAGACGCCAGAGCCCACCGAGCTGCAGGAAGGGTGCTGTACCGGACAGGAGGCAGAGGACGCACCAGAGGTAGAAGTGACTGTAGCGAAAGAAACGTCTATTCCACAGGGAGAGGGCGCTTTGTTGCTCCCGGAGGAACCGACAGTGATCCCGGAGATGGCCAGCGAGCCGAAGCGGATACGCATCACGGAGCTGGTGAAGGAGAACTTTAAAAATTGGCGTGACGGTACCAGAATAGTCTTTGATGCGGGCGTGAACTCCGGGAAGACCTACTTTATCCTGAATGTTCTGCTGCCATGGGCATATCAAAAGCACTGGAAAATTATATATCTTTGCAATCGTGTCCCCCTGAGAAATGAGATCCAACAGGAGGTGGAGCGGCTTGGAAGGACGGAAGAGAAGGTCGGGCGTTGGGATCATGACCTTCAGCAGATCGTTTACGAAACCAGAGTAACGAATAAATATAAAGATACGATCCGGGTAGAGACCTATCAGTGGATGGAGTCGTTCTGCAAGGGCAACCCGAAGGGGACAATGAACTACTTCAAAAGCTTTAACTACATAGTGGCGGACGAATACCATTATCTGTTAACGGATGCAGCTATCAATAAATACATCGACCTCTCCTATGTGACGCTGAATGAGCTGACAAAGTATCGCCCGGTAATCTTTATGAGTGCAACCGCACATCCATTCTTTCACCGTTGGCGGGATGAGACAAATGAGGTCCTGCCGGAGAACTACTGTCATATCCCATCGGACTACAGTTATGTGGAGCGTGCGGTCTTTTACTGGACAGATGCTGAGGAAATCAAAATAATCCGACAGGAAGCAAGGCGGGGAAGGTTCTGGTATTCGTCGATCGGATGAGCAGATTAAAAAACTGGTGAAAGAATTAGAAGACGAGTTTGCAGGTGAGATCGCCACGGCATGCTCGCCCTATCGCCCGGAAGCAAGAGAGTTTGATGGGCTGGAAGAGGTGCTGCAGGATGGTAAACTGCACAAGAGGATTACAATCGTGACGACCGTGTTTTACAATGGTGTCAACATCAAAGACCCGGAACTGATCTGTATCATCAGTAGACTGTGGGACCCAATCGTAAACGCGCAGATCTTGGGACGAAAGCGGCCGGTAAGCAAACAGGACACCTGCGCAGTGTACTTTAAAGGTTACAGCCACGACAGGATCAAGCAGGAACGCGAACATATCAGAAAAAAAGACAGCTGGAGCCAGCAAAGAAATGGAAAGAGGGAAAATCTGATCCGGAGGTGTGGCAAGAGTACCTGCATAAGCCGGGTATCGTGGAGATGCTGGATAAGTACAGCAAGACGGTTGACCGCGATGAATATGGTAATGGCTGGGAGTGGAGACGCCGCGCAGAACATCAATACCTCGTTCAGATGGATGCGCTCAAACTGATGATGGAAAAAGGCTATCAATGGGGGATGCTGTATGCTGTTGCAGAAAGTGATGCGCTTCTGAGTAAAATCGAACCGCTACGGTTCAAAGAGATGGAGGACTATATTGAAGAGAACCTTGGAAAACCTATTCTGGGCGAGATCATGAGAAAGGAGCTTGTTGAACGCGGCTGTATTACCAACCCCAATGATCGGCATAAAGATAAATCTGAGCCTTCTTTGAAAATTGTCAATCGATATTTGATATACTATGGTGTAGAAGTAAAATCGGATGAGAAAAGAATCAATGCAAAACAAAAGGCAACATTCTGGACACTGTATCGATTGTAACCATGATTCTGTCGATTTTTTTCACATTGTATAATATAAAAAGTGAAAATTTTCGACAAGTATAAATAATGTTTTGAGCTAAAAGAGTATTACGAATAATGAAGCAGAGCGTGAGCGATGCTTTATTGCTCGTGATGCTCTTTTTACTCGAAACAAAACGGAACGAATCGTTGAAAACGATGAGAGACGTTTGGCTGCAAGCAGGTCAAGAAGCGTCATCAAAAATTAAAGCGGACTGTTTAACTGTGGCTTGGTATCTGATCACTGGGAATTTGTCGATGATTAGTAAATAAGTGTTTGTGTCTGTGTATGATCTGATAAATAGTGGTGCAGTGTGGATTGTGTGGCCTCTGGTAAGCGTCTGCCCGGCGGATGGTATCACAAGCTGTTGTCCTATCTGGGTTGACACAATAAAAAAATGAATTTCAATCAAAATATGGCGCGTTAGTGTTGACTGATATAAGGCTGCCTACGTGGTGGACACCGTTTGATGACTGAATTTTGGGCTGCCCAAAAAGGGGGTACTCAAATTGATTACCCCTGAAAGTGGGTCAAAATGGTCTGCGTATGGTTTCCAACCTCATTAATCATCAATCTGATTAACGAGCTCAATGGTTCAAGATAAGCTTTGTTGCGCTGATAGAATCGCCATACACGACCCTGTACCAAACAGTACGCACCTGTCACGACATAAGTTCAGATGAGGTCGCTTAGACTGACTCCATTAAGAAAGGTGTGTCCAATTTTGGACAAATGCAGACGGTGCTCAAACATGTTATCCGTGACCACAAGTGGATACGCTCAAAAATGAGCGGTCCTCCATGTTCTATAGAACCAATAACGTTTGACCAAAAGTGGTCGAATGAAACTGTTCCCCCACAATTTCGAGGAGACTCATAATCAAATCGAAAATCCGCCGGGATATCTGCTGTCTGATATTAAACGCGGCTTTTTAAGTTCACTTTCTGACCGAATACCGCATAAAAAGAGCCCTGCTACTCGTGTCTGAGCGGCAGAGCTCTGTTGCTTTATAGTTGGTCAATCCTCCCATGGCTCTTTCTTTTTCTTCGGAATCGGAATATTGTGTTTTTTTTGCGTTTTCTACAAAAGCTTTGTGGCGTTCTTGTTGCTTCTGCTGGTCCAACGCATATCCGATGTTGCTGCGCACCGCATCAGCATACCTGTAATTTGCCTCGTTCCGTTGATAAATCCATTCATCGAACGGAACCCACGTTTTGTGCTGTACGATTATTTTTTGACGTGCATAGCCGGTTGGTTTCTTTCCCATGATATCATCCCTCTGGAAGCTCCTCGATAACATACGTTACATAGGGTAAGACTGGATTGTCCGCTTGCACTTTCTTCAGGACAGGCTCAAGGATGTCCCGATACATCTCGGCGCGCTCACGGGTATCGAACTCTTTCTGGTATAGGGTGTTTTCCTTGCCTGTGTATGTAGATAGCGCTTTGAGCACATATTTGTTTTCAGCCATAAGCTTACCTCCTGTTTCTGATAGAAGTGGTGATGATGGGTACAGTGTGCTATTACCGCAGCTTTCTCATATATGCTTGGGACGTTCTTTTCTGACTCTCATAGAAGGTAACGCCGGTAACATCATCCACGACCAGATCATCATAAGGGATGCCCTTTTTTGTTCAGATGATCAATGAACCAGCGCTTTTTCAGATAGCACCACGGGGTTCTGCTGAGGTCGCCGTAACTCGATGCAGGCCGCTCACATGCGTTGTAGGTTTTGCCGCAGATGCTCCACCATTCTTTACGCACTCGCTCCCGCATTTGCAGGACCTCAGAGGTGCCATGAAGGCCATGCTCCTCGCCATACTGATAATCTGCCTTCTTGATTTTTGCGTTCTGTCCCGCGCTGACTGCACCAGCTGCACCAAGACCCAACATGCCTAAAAATAACGAAAAAGCGCCTGCCATAATAGTTTCCTCCTGTATTTTGAAGTGTGTTTGCTTTGCTGTACCTGAAGTCTACCAAACGATGCATCCGATAAGATGGACTTACAAGTGTGCTGTTAAAAATATGGAGCGTTGTGGCTGCCGTCGCGCGAACTGATGAATGACCGCACTATAGCAGGCAAAAAAGTCTCCGGTAAGGCCTCCGGTGGCGGGGGAGCACCTCACTCCGTCAGCCCCAACAGATAATCGGGCGACACCTGATAGAATTGGGCAAGCTGGATCAGGCGGGGGATCTCGGGGCATTTGTCGTGCTCCCATGCGTAGACTGCCCGGCGGGTCACACCCATAGTTCGGGCAAGGTCGGTCTGTGTATAGCCGTGCGTCAGGCGCAGGTGCTGCAAACGTTCTGATATAATGGTCATGGCTGCTCTCCTTCAATATAATGGGCGTCCTCTCACCGCCCGGCGGATCTCTGTCTTTACGAGTGCACTTCTAAAAACGTCAAGGGTAATGGTGCCGCCCTCTTTGGTGATGATCTCATACTCGGTGGTCTGGATATCCCGCAATACCAGCTTTTCAATGCTCAGGATGCTGGCAAGGGGGACAGAAAGCATGGTGTGTCCGGCCATGAAATGCAGCTCTGACTTGTTCCGGTGCGTGTGCAGCTGGATGTCTTGGAACGCCATGTCTGCCCCGGAAAAAACGGCGCACCCACTGGCTTTGCCCTCGGATGTCTCGGCAAGAAAGGTGTCAATAGCGATTTTATAAGTATCCATGAGGAGCCTCCTGTAATTTTATATATAGCACTACTCTCACTCATGCCCTCGCTCTCTGTCCTACTATGGTTAGTCAGCCTTCACGAACAGCTCCATGCAGTCCGCGCAGATGACCCGCACGTCCTTGGTGCTCCGGATGATAGTACCGCACTTGGGACATACCCACCGCCGGGTGCTGCTCTTTGCTTTGGGGGGCTTGGGAGCTCCGGTCTGACTGCTGCCGGGTGCTTTGCTGCCTGCTCCGGTGCCAGCCATATCCGACCATGCCAGCCGCTCACCCATCTGGATATCCTGCCAGCCTTGGAAGATGATGAAGTCCAGTAGCTCTTCGGACGGGTTCGTGATGGTCCAGCCGTACTTTTCGTGGTGGTCGACAGTCAAGCCGTGTGCCTCGGCCTGCTCCTTAAAGCGCCGGTTGTGGTAGATCCCGTTGTTGCTGGTGTCCTTGATGCCGGTCTCCATGCAGTGTTCGTGCACCATCTCGTGCAGTAGGGTGGATGCGGTCTCCTCGATGGGACGGTCAAGGGTAGCCGACGAAATATTGATCTCATACTTGTTCTCACCGCCTGCCTGCCAAACTTTGGAACAGGTGATATGACCGTATGCAGACGGGGTCTTTTTCAGGCTAATGATGGGCTCGGGCAGCTTGCCTGCAAAGTAGTGCTTCTTGAGCTCGCGGAACATCTTTTCCAGCTGACCAGCAGCGCGGGAGGTTTTGACAGTCTGTTTCATGATTTTTCGAACCTTTCTCTTGATAAAAAAGGCCGGGACAGGTATAATATTGGTGTAGCCCGCCCCGGCGGGCGTAGTGGGCTCTATACAGTGCAAACTTTGGACGGTGAGTGCTGTATGGGGCTTTTTTCGGGTGATGTCAGGTGATGCTCAGGCGGGTGCCGGTGACCGTTTTGCTATACTGGTCGTACAGGTCGGGAGCTACGGCCTTGATGGCTTTGCTGTCTAGTCGGGTGCTGGAGAAATCGGACAGGCGGACTTTGTGGCAGCCTACTTCCAGATAGTTGGTGGAGCGCTCAGCCAGTGCTTCGCGAATCTGGATCTTCAGCTGTTCCTGCTCAGCCTGTGCGGCCTCGATCAGTTGGGCGGCCTCCTTGTACTGCTCGACAAGGGTCAGTAAAACGTTGATACTCATGTGCGTACCTCTCTTCAAATCGTTGGTGAATGGTCGGATGTGAGAACCGGTGTTCCCGATGGCATGAGTATAAGCCTGATTGCGCAATTATGCAAGATGGAATGTTGCACAAAGAAAAAAAAGACGATTATTTTATGCACTTTGCATAATTGAACAATCGTGCATAATAAACAATACATATAAGAGTGGAGAGAATACAATGGGTGGAAGAACCAGTGCGGCAAGCCACAACAAATACAATGCAAAAGCCTACGACCGGATAAACCTTGTTGTCCGTAAGTCAAAAGGAACAGATTCAGGAGTATGCCAAAGAGAAGGGGATGAGCCTGAACGCCTATATCAACGCCTTGATTCAGGCAGACATGGGCGAACACCTGACCCCGGGGGTAGTTAAAAATCTGGAAGGGGATGCTGACTCGGTAGAATGAGATAGTTGTTCCATCTCCCCAGACCTGATTAAAATCTAGCAGCAGAAGGCCTCTGCCTTTCACAGAAATGTGATTGGCAGGGGTCTTTTTACGTTAAGAAAATGACACCTAAAAAACAAAAAAATATCCTCCATATGGAAAATGGAAGGCTATGGGCAAAATCTGGCGTTATTCCAACAGATTCAGCGCTTTTCTGCCCCTCATAGACACCTGATGGGAGAATATCCGGTACATCTCCCTGCGCTTTCGTGTCAGGTCAGAGTGCACATAGCGTTGCAAGGTGATGTTGGCATTGGCGTGTCCTAACAATTCGCTGAGGGTCTTTACATCGCACCCCGCCTGCAGACAGGTGGTAGCAAAGGTATGGCGCAGCGTGTGCGGACGTACTTGCCGGACAGTTGCCTGTTTCAGATAGGCTTTGATGCTTTTCCGATAGCAGCGGGGTTCTGTGGGTTTGGATTCAGTACCAGATAGAAACCATGTGGAATTACTGGCGTTTCCGCGCAGCCTTTTCAGCATAATAAGTAGCCGTTTCGGGATTGGAATTTCCCGGCGGGAGGTGCGAGTTTTAGGCGTTTGGATGACTACCTTTGTATGTCCATTTCCGCAGGAAATTCGGCAGACCGTCCGATTGATCTTCAAAGTGCCAAGTTTCAGGTCGAAATCGCCCCACTGTAAGCCGCAGATCTCGCCAATACGCAGCCCCAATTCCACCCCTAATAATAAGCCAATTTTGCAGGGCGTGAGGTTCTCCTGTACATACTGATAAAGCCGCTGCTGCTCCGCCGGGGAGAGGGGCACAGAAATTTTGTCGATGGCTTTTGGCAGCGCTACTTCTAGCTCCATCGGACGGATCAGGCGCAAGTGCGCGGCATATTTGCAGATACGGCGCAGCATGGAGAGGCATTCCCGGGCAGAGGAGTTCCCTAGCGGCTTGTGTGCGGCATCTATCGGCGCAATGATCTGCTGCATAGCCTGTTCCAGAAAGCTTTCCTCAAGGGATGCGACTGGCACTTTACTCAAAACCGGAAGAAGATATTTGTGCAGCGTGTACGAGTAATGCGCATAGGTGGATTCTTTTACGGCATTCCGCTGGGAGCGCAGCCATACCTCAGCCAATGCGTCAAAGGTCAGGTCGGTTCTTTTCAGATTGTAGAACCCCGCCTCAGCTTTCTTCTGAATCAGCACGCGCTTGACCTCTGCGTAGACTGTGCCATAGACATAGCCCCACTGAATTTTGCCTTCCTGTGTGCGCGCTTTGATGTAGCGGCCTTCCCACCGACCATCCTTGCGTTTGTGAATGTTTTCTCCCCGTCGTGCCATTTCTGTTTCCTCCTGCGGTTTGGACACCCATCTGACCACTTATTCTGTCCACCTTCGTTTTTTGCTGGATTTTTCATGCGAAACTGGGCAATGTGCAAAAAACTTTCAGCTTCTGCGAGGTTTTTTCTAAGGTCAGGTGGGATACATTTGTACGGATTTCTATTGATTCCCAGATATAACCATGATAAAATAATAGGGAGAATCAAACAATGATGTCGAAAGATTGGTATCCTCCATTTTCCATGTGGAGGATACCCCTTTATGCGGGAAGGGGTGAACAGGGTGGCATTGCGTCTGTTTGAACACAACGAGAAAGCATATCATGCGGCAGTCCGGATGATGGACCAGTATGGCAAAGCTGCCATTGTTCATCCCACCGGCACCGGAAAGAGCTACATTGCGTTCAAGCTGATCGAGGACAACCCGGACAAGGTTGTGATCTGGCTTTCTCCCAGTGAATATATCTTCAAGACCCAGCTGGAGAGCCTGAAAAAGAACGACCCGGATTTTTCGTTGGAAAACGTTCACTTTTACACCTACGCCAAACTGGTGTGCTGCACGCAGGCGCAGCTGGACGAAATAGCAGCGCAGAAGCCTGCCTATATTATACTCGATGAATTCCACCGTGCCGGTGCGGAATGTTGGGGCGAAAGCACGGTGGCTTTATTAAAGTTATGCCCGGATGCAAAACTTCTGGGGCTGACGGCAACAAACATCCGATATCTGGATAATAACCGCGATATGGCCGAAGAGCTTTTCGATAGCCGTGTTGCGAGTGACATGACCCTTGGCGAAGCAGTCGTCAGGGGTATTTTGCCTGCCCCGAAATATGTGACCACAGTTTATCAGTACCAGAAAACGCTTGCAAAGTATCAGGCACGAGTGGATAACCTGCGGGCACCGGGCATTCAGGACGTGAATCAGAAATATCTGGACGCCTTGCGCCGGGCGCTGGAACAGGCGGATGGCCTGGATAGGGTCTTTGCCCATCATATCACGAATAAATCGGGAAAGTACATCGTGTTCTGCGCCAACAAGGAGCACATGGACGAGGTGGTGTCCCATGTACCGGAGTGGTTCGCAGGGGTCAATCCGTATGTGGTGGTGTACGAAGCCTACTCGGATGACCCGAACACCGACAAGGCATTTGCGGACTTCAAAACGGACACCAGCAACCGGCTGAAGCTGCTGTTCTGCATCGATATGCTCAACGAGGGTGTTCATGTGGAGGGTATTTCGGGCGTGATCCTGTTCCGACCTACCATCTCGCCCATCATCTACAAGCAGCAGATCGGTCGCGCTCTGACTGCCGGGGACACCGCAGCCCCGCTGATTCTTGATGTAGTCAACAACTTCGAGGGCTTGACCAGTATTTCCGGTCTGCAAAGCGAGATGCAGGAAGCAGTCCATCGTCTGTATGCCAACGGCGAGGGCGATAAGATCGTCACCGAGCGGTTTGAGGTCATTGAGCAGGTGCACGACTGCCGGGTGCTGTTTGAGCAGCTGCAGGCGAGCCTTTCTTCTGGCTGGGAGCACTATTTCTCTGAGGCGAGCATCTACTATGCAGAGCACGGCAACCTGAACGTCCCGAAACTGTATACCACGCCCGGGGGCCTGAGCCTTGGCGTGTGGCTGGTCACCCAGCGCCGGGTGCGCGAGGGACAAATCCAAGGAAACCTGACTGAGCAGCAGATTGCGCGGCTGGACAGCATCGGCATGGTCTGGGGCAACCGGAAGGAAATCGCATGGCAGCACGGATTTGAGGTCGCAAGGAAATACCACGACACCTACGGGAACCTGATGGTGCCCGGCAAATACACCGACCCGGACGGTTACCCCTTGGGGCAGTGGATCATCAAGACCCGGCAGCAGAAGCTGAATGGCCGCCTGAAGGAAGAACGTATCGCACAGCTCGATGAGATCGGTATGGTGTGGAACATTTTCGATTCCAAATGGGAAAAGAAAGCTTATGCGCTGGCTGCCGCCTATTATGAGGAAAACGGCAACCTGAATATCCCACGTTCCTATGTGACAGCGGCTGGTGAACGGCTGGGGCAATGGGTCGCAAGCCAGCAATGGGCGTACCCGAAAGGAAAGCTGACGGACGAACAGGTTGAACGACTCAACCGAATCGGGATGTACTGGGGCAACCGCAATGACCGCAAGTGGAACGAAGGGTATCAGGAGGCAAAGCGCTATTTTGATGCCCACGGCGACCTGAACGTCCCAGCAGAATATGTGTCACCGAGCGGTTACAACCTCGGAAATTGGGTCAAGCGGCAGCGGTATACCCGTCATAATCCTGAAAAAAGCGGCGCTGTTTTGACAGAGGAGCGGATTGCAAAGCTGGATGCAATCGGGATGCGGTGGGAGAAAAGCAACTCGAAGCGCTCGTCTAGGCAGGCGGTACAAGCCGAAACCGTTACGGCAAAAGCAGGCTAAAACAAGAAATCTATAAACAAACGCAAATTTATGTGAGGAGAAAAAATGGCTACGAATACTGTCGGAATCGATAAGGAAGTTGAAATCGACCGAAAGGAAAATCTGCACAACCATCGCCTGTACTGGATTGGACGTCGGACGCAGGACGTGATCCTGTCAGCACTGGCGCTGGTGGTTCTGTCGCCTGTCATGCTGGCTACGGCTATCGCAATTGTGGTGGATGACCCGTCTGCGGGACCTGTTTTCAGCCAGGAGCGAGTTGGGCGCAACGGAAAGCTGTTTAAGTTCTATAAATTCCGCTCCATGTGCCCCAACGCGGAGGCAAAACTAGACGATTTGCTGGATCAGAACGAAATGGATGGTCCTGTGTTCAAGATCAAGGATGACCCACGCATTACCCGTGTGGGCAAATTTATCCGCAAGACCAGCATCGATGAGCTGCCGCAGCTGTGGAATATCCTGAAGGGCGATATGAGCATCGTTGGCCCCCGCCCGGCGCTTCCCCGCGAGGTCGAGCAGTACGGCGACTACGAAAAGCAGCGTCTGTATGTGACTCCCGGCTTAAGCTGCTATTGGCAGATCGCCCCGCACCGCAACGACCTCTCTTTTTGAAGAGTGGATGGATCTGGATGTGAAATACGTTAAGGAGCGCAGCTTCTGGGTGGATTGGAAGATTATTTTTAAGACGTTCAAGGTGTGTTTGTTGGGGCGTGGGGAGTAAAAAAGTACATGGAAGGAAAACGGTTGGAGAGACGAGATGGAGAGAGACCTTAGAATTGCGGTATTTGGACAGAAGCGATTGTCGAGAGAGGGCGGCGTAGAAATCGTTGTAAAGGAGCTGTGCACGCGGATGGCACGGCAAGGCTGTCAGGTGACCTGCTATAACCGGTCGGGACATCATGTAAGCGGCGCAGAGTATGACGATATCGATAACACGAACTATGAGGGAATCCGGCAGAAGTGTGTCCCGACGATAGAAAAGAAAGGGGCTAGAGATATAATAGGGTCAACCAAGAAAACCTACGATAACTAAAGGGTTTTGACGGCTTGAGTTGTCCTTCAAATGTTTTATTTGTTGAAAAACTGCAAGATGCGGAAAATCCGGGGTTATATGTAGGAGGCTTTTGGAAGCTCTGTTTTGACCCACAAAAAGGAGCAGCAAATAAAGATTGAAGGAGAGTTCAAGCCTACGGTGGATTGCCTTTGTGCGACCCGCCGTAGGTTTGTTTTTATCCATAAGGGAATAGATGCAACATTAGCGATAAAATGTGAGGATGGAATAGAGGAATGAATTCAAAAAAAGAAGTGCAGCACGTATACCTTGTCGGCGCGAAGTCATTGGGGGCTTACGGAGGTTATGAAACCTTTGTATACAAGCTCACGGAGTATCACCAGAATAAAGAAAACATCAAATATCATGTTGCCTGCAAAGCCAATGGCGATGGCTGCATGGATGAGAGCAAATTTGATGGTGTGACAAAAATCAACGAACATGAATTTGAACTCCACAATGCCCACTGTTTCAAAATTGATGTTCCTCAGATTGGCCCTGCGCAGGCAATTTATTATGATGTTGTTGCACTAAAAGCTTGTTGCGAACATATCAAGAAAAACCATATTCCGCACCCTATCGTTTACATCATGGCTTGCCGTATTGGGCCTTTTGCTGGTTACTTTTACAGAGAAATTCATAAACTGGGCGGCACTGTGTATCTGAACCCGGATGGGGAGTGTGAAATAATATGGACAACCAGAGAAAAGCCTGATTTCATGCGGGTTTACGCGGCTTGACCTTTTCACCTCAACCTGTTTCTGCCTGTCAGGGTGCGTTACAGCCAGCGTGATTTCAGGTGCTAATGGCTTCTGGTTGCGCTCTATACTTAACCCACCACAGCGAAAGCTGATAGAGCAGAAAACAGAATAAGGAGGTACGAGGACAAGCCTGCGTATAGATTGTTACGGCAATCTGTATACGGGCTTGTTGTCGTGTAATAAAACAAACTGGATTCGGAACTTATTTGGTTGACAATAAATAAAGCAGTGGGGAGTATTGAGGGATGAGGAAGAATAAAATCAGAATACTACATGTGGCACAGGCTGCAGGTGGCGTGGATCGTTACATCCGAATGCTTCTCAAGTATTTGGACAAAGAGAAGTTTGAGAATATATTGGTTTGCTCACAAGATTTCCATGAAGAAGACTACATAGATTTGGTGGATTCATTTGAAAAGGTAGAGATGACAAGAGCCATTGGCGGCAACGACTTGAAGGCAATTAAAGATGTTAGAACACTGATAAAGAAATATAATCCTGATATTGTCTATGCACACTCCAGTAAAGCTGGAGCAATTGCTCGAGTTGCAGATATTGGTCTGAAGAATCACTGTGTATATAACCCACATGGGTGGGCATTTAATATGCGATGCTCTGCGAAGAAAAAAGCAATGTACACAGCTATTGAAAAGATTGCAGCACCATTCTGTGACAAAATCATTTGCATTTCAGATGCGGAGAAGCAGTCTGCATTGGATAAGAAGATTTGCAGAGAGGACAAGTTGCAGGTCATTTTTAATGGTGTGGACATTGAATCCTATGAAAATGGAGTGCATGGCGCTGTTAAGAGAAAAGACCTGAACATACCTGAAGATGCATTTGTCGTTGGCATGGTTGGGCGAATGAGCCCTCAAAAGGCACCGGATGTGTTTGTTAAAATGGCAAAGCAGGTAAAAGATACAGTTCCAAATGCACATTTCATTATTGTTGGCACCGGAAACCGGGAAGCTGAGATTAGAAAGTATGCTAAGGATAACGGATTCTCAGACAGTTTACACATTACAGGCTGGGTCGACAATCCAATGAGTTATGTGGAGCTTTTTGATGTTGCATGCCTGTTGAGCCGCTGGGAGGGATTTGGATTAGCACTTCCTGAATACATGATGGCGGGTAAGCCGATTGTAGCAAGCAGTGTGGATGCTATTCCGAATATAATTCAGGGTGGAGAAAATGGTCTGCTCGTAGAAGTTGACGATGATATTGGAGCAAGTGAGGCTGTGCTACGGATCTATCGAGAAGCTGGATTAAGAGATAGATTGGTGGCACAGGGAATGGAAGATGTGCATAGTAGGTTTAACGCTCGGAGAGTTTCAGAAGAACATGGGAAACTGTTTGAAAATATAGTTGGTTGAAATTGGGATTATTATGGAGATTGGTAAAATGAAAAAAAAAGCGGCAATTGTGTCATGCTATTTTCAGCATAATTATGGAAGTATGCTTCAAGCATATGCTACACAGATGGTGTTGGATAAACTTGGATATGAAAATGAAACCATCGACATCTCTGGATTTGATGGAGAAATTAAAAAGGCAAAAATACTTTACTTCATTAAAGCGTCTTTGACGTCGGATATTCTTATAACAAAGATCGGAAGAGCAAAGGATGCTGTAGTACGTAAATTAAAGAAAAATAACTATACAAGAAGTGTTGAAGCGAGAGATGAGGCATTTAGAAGGTTTGAAAAGGAACACTTCGAGATGTCACCTGCTTATAAATCCAAAAAAGAACTTTCTGATAATTGTTCGAGGTATAAGGCTGTTCTAGTTGGAAGTGATCAACTGTGGCTACCTGGCAATATTGCGGCAGACTACTACACATTAAACTTTGTGCCGGATGAAATAAATACTGTCGCCTATGCTACAAGCTTTGGACAATCTTCTTTACCAAAAGACACCACAAAATTAGCCAAAGTGTTCCTTAGCAAAATTAAGCACATTAGTGTAAGAGAAGAATCGGGAGCGAGAATAGTTAATAATATTACCGGAAGAACAGTGCCGGTAGTATGCGATCCAACACTTTTATTCGATGGTAAGGATTGGATGATTATTCAAGAAGAGGCACCGATTATTGAGGGTGAATATATTTTTGTCTATTTTTTGGGTAACAATCTCCTTCATAGAGAATTTGTAACTAGACTTAAGAAGGAAACCAGCTTGAAAGTTGTATGCTTGCCACACATAGACGAATATGTGGAAGCAGATGAAGCCTGTTCGGACATAAGATTGTATGACATCGATCCGGGACAATTTTTGAATCTAATTAGAAATGCAAAATATGTTTGCACGGATTCATTTCATTGTTCAGCGTTTTCTATACAGTATGAAAAGAACTTTTTTACATTTAGACGGTTTTCTAATACGAGTAGGCAGTCGACGAATAGCAGATTGGAGACGCTGTTCAATATGACTGGCATTGAAGATAGATTAATAGTAGGAAATGAGAATATTAAAAAGTTCTAACAATCAAAACGGATTATTCCTTAGTAAGAGAACGGCTAAGAAAGAACATAGAAGAATCGTATAAATACCTGACTACTGCATTGGAAAATCAAAGGAGTACTGATTTGTGATAAACATAGTTAATAAAGTTGATTGTTGTGGCTGTGAAGCGTGTTATAATGCGTGCCTGAATGAAAGCATAAGAATGAAATCAGATGAAGAAGGCTTTTTGTATCCACAAGTAAATCAGGACACTTGTGTTAACTGTGGGCTTTGCGAGAAAGTATGTCCAATTAGCAACTGTGAGACAAAGAAAAATGAAAATCAGGTTGCGTATCTTCTGCAATATAAGGATGATGAAGTCTGCCAAGAAAGCACTTCTGGTGGAGCATTTACAGGAATTGCATCGTATGTAATTGAAAGGGGGGGGATTGTATTTGGAGTTGAGATGACAGAAGAATATAAAGTTAGACATACTTCAGTTGAAACGATTGAAGAACTAAAAAGATTTAGAAATTCTAAATATGTCCAAAGCCGAGTTGGCTACGCTTTTCGGCAGGTGAAGAACGAACTAAAAAAGGGCAGGATGGTCTGCTTTAGCGGAACTCCATGCCAAATTGAGGGACTGCGGCATTTCCTTGGAAAAGATTATCAGAATCTTATTCTAGTTGATGTGGTTTGTAGGGCAGTTCCGTCACCTGGTGTTTGGGAAAAATATATTCAATATGAGGTTGAACAAAAGGAAAATTGTCTTCGATTAGATTTAGAGACAAATCACTTGGATATCAATACTCAACAATGGAGTTGAGGGCAGAAAACGGTAAAAAATATCGTGGAGGTATAGAAAGTCAACCGTGGTTAAGAATGTTTTTTTCGGGAATGATTATTAGGCCTTCATGTACTGATTGTAGGTTTAGAAGCAGATACAGAAATAGTGATTTCACGATTTGGGATTGTTTTCCAAGTTATAAATACGATAAGAGCTTTGATGAAAGAAAGGGCACAACAAGAGTGCTTATTCATTCAGAAAAGGGAAAGAAGCTATTTGCCAATATTAAGAACTGCTTTAAATATTGTGAAGTTTCAAGTGATGATGTAGTACAAAATGTGACGGAGATGGTTGAATCGCCGACGTTTCATTCAAAGCGAGTGGAATTTTTTTTCTGAATTTCGTATATTAGAAATGCCCCTGCTAATACAAAAATATTTCCCCATCACCTTGAAATTAGAGTTAAAGAAATATGTAAGGCTAGGACTAAATTTAGTTGGCCTTGATAGGATAATAAAACGTTATATTAGAAAATAGGAAAATTCTGTTTTTCTGTGGTGGAGGGTATAACAGAATGATTTATATTTTAACATTTCTCGTATCTTCGGCATTTGTTTGGATAGGGACGAGAGAGTGTACAAAACGGAAAATGGAAGATGGGATGTGGGAAACAGTTAGATTAAAAAAAATACCGGTGTTAATAGGTCTTCTGCTGCCTGCATTACTTGCCTCAATGAGAGCGGTTTCGGTGGGGTCAGACGTATCGTTTTATGTCGTCCCGTTATTTAATAAAGCAATAAATTCAAATAGCTTTAGTGATTATGTGGCTATTCTTGGTGGTGACATAAACGATGTTGGATATTGTTTATTGAATTACATTCTCTCTCGATTCACAACAGAAATCGGGTGGCTGTTCTTTGCTACCGAACTAATTATTGTCTTTTTTACATTTGCAGGATGCTGGCAACTCAGAGGAAAAAGCTTATCCATGGTTGAGTATGCTATTCTTCTATTTTTTGTTTTACAACATTACATTAAGCACTGTAAGACAGTCATGTGCTTTGGCAATTTCGTTTTTTGCACTTTCTTATCTTTTTGAAAAGCAATTTAGTAAAGATGCTATTATCAAGTCTATTATCTGTGTAATGGTAGCTTGCACTTTTCATCGAACGGCTGTTTTTGAATTTGCGATTATCCTTATAGCATATCTTTCTTTGAAAAAATAAATTTAGTGTTGCGAAGTTTACGGTTGCTGCCTGTGTTGGGTGTCTAGTTGCTAGATTATTTGCAACAAGGTTTTTAGCAATAGTAAGTGGACTAATCGGTTTAGTAACTTCGAAGTACACAAAATGAGTTCTTTTTGAGTACTAATACAACAGGAGCTTCTGGTTATAGAAGCATAATTGTCCTTGCTGCTGTTGTGACAATATTACAATTTGCATATATGAAAAGAGAAAAAAAAAAGGACTATTGGAAAGGTATTAATAAGGCTCTTTTTTAGCTTGAATATGCTATATATATTTGCAATGTTGTTCTTATCTAGTTTTGCTTTTATACCAAGGATTATGTACTATGTTCAGTTTCTATGGTGTGTATCATTTGCTCAGGGAACAAAACTTGTAAAAGAGGACAGGTTGAACATTTGTATAGCAACGATTCTACTATTGGCAATTGCATTTTCTTTTTGGACTTTTTTTTCTTTGTTATTGGAAATGTTCACGGAACATATCCGTATACATTTAGATAAGGGAGCTCAACTATGATTAAGTATTACATAACAAAGATTGTTAGAAAACTGTTGAAGTTACTCTATATATTTCCAGTGAAATGTAATAGAGTTCTATTCTATTCATTTTCAGGAAAAGATTTCTCGGATAGCCCCAAATATATTTCTGAGTTTATAGAAAACAAGAATATTGGATATGAATTAGTATGGGCGCTAAATAATCCAGAGGAATTTCAGTGTTTACTAGATCGTGGGTATAAGGTTATTAAGTACAATTCACTCGCGCATTTATACTATGGGATTACATCTAAGTTTATTATCACAAATACTGGTCCGTATAAGGCTTTAGAATACCGTAAATCACAAGTAATAATTAATACATGGCATGGCGGAGGTGCATATAAAAAAACTGGAAGAGATAATCCTTATAAGGATAAATATAAGCGACTCTACAATGAAAAATTTGGTCAATCTGGTGTTAAATTGTTCTTGTCAAGCTCAAAAGCTTTTACAAAATATGCTATTATAGGAGCTTTTGGGTATGAAGGTGAAATCGCGGAGGTTGGACTTCCAAGAAATGACATTTTGTTTAAAGTGAATGAGCATGAGAGTATTGCATTAGAAGTGAGGAGGCAACTTGGAATTGATAATAATGCAAAAATTCTTCTATATGCGCCGACTTGGAGAAATTATGAAACGGAGAAGTTTGAAAAAATAGATGTTGACGGACTTCTTAAAGCTTGTGGGGAACGTTTCGGTGGAAAGTGGGTATTCGTGTTCAGGGGACATAATCTTTCTAAGGAATCATCGCATGTAGCAAAAGAAAGCTGTTGTATAGATGCAACTAACTATTATGATATGCAAAAAGCTTATGATTGCTGCAGAAGTGCTGGTAAGCGATTATTCATCTTGCATCTGGGACTTTTCCTTGATGTTCAAACCATGTTTCTTGTATGTGCCGGATCTAAAGAAGTATGATCAGACTTTTGCATTTTACACGCCAATTTCTAGTTGGGGATTTAGCGTTTGTGAGTCAAATGGAGAATTGGTTGCGTCAGTTAGGAGGTTTGATAGGAAATCGTACACCGATAGCGTAAAAAGAGAATCATAAGCTGTTTGGCAATGCCGAAACAGGAGCTGCGATAGAGTATGTATATAAATATATTGTTGAAACAAATTGATTGGAAGGTGATGGAATGAGCGATGGTATTAGTATTGTAGTGCCTGTTTATAATGTGCCAGAAAAAATATTTGAGAGCATGTATAGAAAGCCTAATTAATCAAACTTACAAAGTAATAGAGATTATTTTAGTAGATGACGGATCAAAAGATCAATCAGGAATGATTTGTGATCAATATGCTAATCTGGATAGCAGGATTAAAGTCATCCATAAGCAAAACGGGGGCTTATCGGCAGCTAGAAACACAGGATATAATCATTCTAAGTATGAATGGCTGATGTTTGTAGATGGGGATGATTATGTTGATAATAATTTTTGTTATGCCATGTTAAATGCGGCAATACAGTATGATGTGGATTTGGTCATGTGTGGCATGTACAAGGACTATGGAAAAACACGTGAAAAATACACTTACTACATCCCTGCAAATGTGAAATTTGAAAAAAAAAAGATTGCATCTGGCTTCAAGAGCAATTGCTCCATTTTGATGGAAACATCGCTACAGCTTACTGCAAACTGATTAACAAGAAAGTATTGTCAACGTATAATATTACTCACAACGAAAACTTGCGCCAAGGAGCAGAAGGCCTTGAATTTAATATAAGGCTATTTGAAAAGATTGATTCTGCTGTTTTTTTTATTGGGGAGTGGTTATACCATTATAGATATAATGAGAACTCGATCTCGGCTAAACATGATGAAGCTAATCACAAGTATGTTTTGAATTGTTTTAGAGTGATAAAGAATCAAGTTCAAGAAAGTCACAATAAAACTGAACTTATGAAGTGGTTTGATAATAGGCTTTTGTATGTTGTAATCACAACCGCAATTAGTGGATATTTTAGCCCATCAAATAAAGAACCCTTTCGTTGCAAATGTGATAAATTTCGCAAGTATTTGAAAAATGACATGGTTGATACTGCGCTAAGATCTAATAATACGCAAGGGCTGTCTAATGAAAGAAAAGTAATGCTGTTTTGCATAAAGCATAATATGTTTGTTGCCTTACAAGTATTTGCTTTTTTTTGAGAAATCTACAAAAAAAAAAATCAAGTGATTAGGAAAGGAAGAAATTGAATATGGAAAAAATTATGGTTACACGTTCTTCTATGCCGACATTGGAAGAGTATGTTGACGAAATTAGAAGCATTTGGGATACACATTGGTTGACTAACATGGGTGAAAAGCATAATAGATTAGAAGCCGAATTGCAGAAATACCTTAAGGTTCCCAATGTTTCGCTCTTTACCAATGGACATATGGCTTTGGAGTTGGGTTTGCAGGCCTTGAATTTATCGGGTGAGGTAATTACTACACCATTTACATTTGCATCGACTACACATGCAATCGTTAGAAACGGCTTGACTCCTGTTTTCTGTGATATAAATCCAGAAGATTATACAATTGATGTTACTAAGATTGAATCTTTAATTACAGATAAAACTACGGCAATTGTTCCGGTTCACGTATATGGATCAGTTTGTAATGTCGAGGAAATTGAGAAAATTGCCAATAAGTATGGCCTTAAGGTTTTATACGATGCTGCTCATGCGTTCGGAGTGCAATATAAGGGACGTGGAATTACTTCGTATGGCGATATGTCGATTTTGAGTTTTCATGCCACGAAGGTTTATAATACTATAGAGGGTGGTGCTATATGCTACAACGATGAAGAATATAAAACGAAGCTCTATAGATTGCGTGATTTCGGCATCGCAAGTGAAGAAGTTGTTGATGCAATTGGTGCCAATGCAAAAATGAATGAATTCTGTGCAGCAATGGGTTTATGTAATCTAAAATATGTTAATCAGGAAATTGAGAAAAAGAAAAGAGGTTGTTAATAGATATCGTGAGAACTTAAACAATGTCGACGGGATAAAACTTTTACCGGTTCAGAAAGATGTCGTGGCAAACTATAGCTATTTTCCGATTGTGATAAACGAAAAAGACTTTGGAGCAACGCGTAATGAAGTGTTTGAAAAACTAAAAGATAATAATATTTTTTGCAAGAAAGTATTTTTATCCATTGACAAGCCAGTTCGATTGTTACCATGGACGGTATAATAATGCGACACCGGTTGCGTTACATATTTCCAAAAGGGTACTGACACTTCCGTTGTATGCTGACCTTTGTTTGAAAGATGTAGATACAATTTGTAGGGTGATCACCAGTTGTAAAAAATAAGAGGCAGATGTCGTGATATATCTAATTATGTGTGGACGATTGGGAAATCAACTATTTCAGTATGCCTTTGCAAGGAAGGTACAGCAGGAAACAGGTCAAGATTTAGCCATTGATTTTACGGCGATTGATCAAGTAGGAAATGCTGAGTGGAGAAATTATTTGGAGGATTACCAAGTTTCAACATATAAAATAGTGAAAAAAAAAATGATTACTTTCCAATTCAAAGAGTTCTGTATAAGATCTTCAGAATTATTCGTCCTAAGAATGGTCTACAGAAACAATATAAGTTCGATGAGTTTATTGCAAAGTGGTTTTATAAGTGTGGAATACTGTTTTATGAATCCGATTACTTGTGCCACAAATATGATCTCTCCAAAATCAAAACAAAAAATATACTTATTAGAGGATGGTTTGAATCAGAAAAATATTTCGAAGGCATGGGGAAATTTTACGTAAGGAATTTTTACCCCAAAATCCGTGCGCTGATGTAGATTTGGTAAGGAAACTTAAAGAAACAGAGTCTGTATGTGTGACTATAAGGCGTGGTAATTTTACAGAGACACAATACAAGGATAAATTTCTGGTGTGTGGAATCTCATTTTATCATCGGGCAATAGAGTATATGAAGAGGATGCATCCTAATGCATTATTCTATATATGTTCAGATGATATCCAGTGGTGTAAAGATGAACTGAAATTAGACGGTAATATTATCTTTGAACCTAATAATGAGGTGTCACAAAAGTTGTATTTAATGTCGTTATGTAAGCATTTTGTCATTAGCAACAGTACATTTAGTTGGTGGGCACAATACTTGTCAAGCAATCCATCGAAAATAGTTATAGCTCCTAGTGTTTGGCGTAATACGGAATTGAAGCCTATTGATATTTTCTCGGAGAATTGGATATTGATGGATAACGATGGTAATATTGTATCTAATGGAGAGAAATAAGTATGGATCATGCCAAAACTAGAAATACAAATATTGAATTTCTAAGAATAATGTCTATATTTTCGATAATGTTTTTGCATATGTATAGACATGCCTCAGGGGGGCGATTTTTGATTCTGGGGTTTCATTAAATCATTTGTTTCTTGTTTTATTTGGGAGCTGGGGATTGGTAGGTACTTTTTTGTTTATTATCATATCGTCCTACTTTCTTATCGATTCACAGGAATTTAAGCTTGGCAAATTGCTGAATTTGGTTTTCTGCACATCGCTGTATTCGGTTGTATCTTTGTGCTTTTCGAGGGCGTATTTAGGCGATTATATCTCAATAAAGGAAATAATTAAAGCAGTTTTGTCACCAGCACTAGATAGTTATTGGTATATAACCGGTTACATAGTGCTGTATATGTTACACCCTATATTAAATACTGTAATAAATAAATTGACGACAATTGAACTGTCTAGAGTTGTTGTTGCAGGATTTGTACTTTGTTTTGTGTATAAGTATATCTATGTCGCAGCACCCATTGGAAATGTAGAATTGTTTTTGTCAGTTTATTTTGGGATGGCACTATTTAAGAGAGTTCAGGGGACAATCGATTATAGGAAAATTTATTTCGTTGGAAGATGTGCAGCACTAATTGTTGTGTTTTTAGGAATATTGCATATGTTGCTTTACAGTAGAATTAGTATTGTAAAATACATCTATGCACAATCCATAAGTAAGTTTAGCCCATTTATGTTAGTTATAGCTTTCGCATTGTTTTGTATGTGCATTAATAGACGCCCCTCATATAGTAAGTCAATTGGGTTTTTATCAAGGGCTGTTCTTCCTGTCTATTTGATTCATGAGAGTGACTATATGTCTTCAATTTTATGGGATTACATTTTCAAAATTGAAGTAATATATTCGAAATCGTACTTTGCTATTTTGTTTCTAGGTATTGCAGTTTTAATTTTTTCTATATGTGTCATGGTTGATTTTGCTATTAGACCCATATATGGCTTCGTGGCAAACAAGGTTGCAGAGTATACTATGCTTATAAAAGGAAACATAAAATGGAAAAATCAAATTATAAAATAAGTGTAATTGTTGCAGTTTATAATGCAGAGGATTATTTGTGCAATTGTTGCAATTCGATCCTAGCACAAACATATCGTAATATTGAATTAATACTTGTAAATGATGGGTCAGAAGATAACAGTCTGGCGATTTGTAAAGAGATTCAGGCAAGTGATAAGAGAGTTGTCGTTATTGATAAAGAAAACGGTGGATGCTATAGCGCATGGAACAAGGGACTAGATGTAGCTACGGGAGATCTCATAGGATTTGTCGATAATGATGACTATATTCAGCCTCAAATGTATGAAACGCTCTTAGACATACTGATTGAACAGGATGCTGACATATGTGCATGTAATAGGTATCGCAATGTTGATAATATAAATGATTATTGCAACATGGATTTGACAGATGAAAGAATTTGCGTCTTTTCTGGTTATGATGCTGTTGTACATCTGCTAAGCGACACACAATATATAAAGCCTGCTATGTGGGACAAACTGTATAAGAGCAGTTTGTTTGAAACATTGAGATTTCCGAATACTTTTTTTGAAGACGCGGCGATAACATATAAGCTATTATACACATCTAAAAAAATTGCATATACAGAAAAACAATTTTATGCATATAGTGTTCGTGGTGGTTCTATGATTACAACACCTTGGTCAAAAAAAAAAGCGACTCATATGTGGAAATAACAAATGAAGCCATTTCCTACTTTGATGAGAGAAAAGAATATAAACTTGCTCAAGCAGCTATGTATTGGCAAATTCAATTTGGAATTGAGGCTTATGAAAGAATGTTAATGAATCCAAAGGCGACACAAGATGATTATAATGAAGTAATGTCTTGCGTAAGAGCAGGATATAAGAGATTAAAACTGTCCAGCTTGGGTTTCGGATTGAAAAAATATTTGAAAAAAAAAGTTAGAGTTTTTTCTATTCACTACAAACCCGCGTTTGTTATGTAAGTTAAAGAAAAAAAGAATTAAGGTAAGGATATCGTTTATATGGAACGAGAAAAAGCACTAGCAAAGAATACAATTATTATCGGATTTGGTACTTTCCTGCCAAAAGTTGCTTCAATTATAACGTTGCCGATTGTGACCGGTTCTCTAACAAAGGCGGAATATGGTACCTATGATTTGTTGTTGACTTTGATTTCGTTGGTTTTACCATTGGCTACGTTACAAATACAAACAGCGGCATTTAGATTTTTGGTGCAGATACGTGAAAAAAAAAGAAGAATGTTCTCGTGTCATTACGAATATCGTCTTTTTTTACCATTGTATGTTCAATCGCACCAATAATTGTGATTTTTTTCTTGATAAACAATTACGCTGGTTATACAAGAGTATTAATATGCTTGTATTTTTTATTTGATATTATTTTGCAAACATTCCAACAAATCGCACGAGGATTGGGGAAAAATACACTATATTCTGTTAGCACTATAGTAAATGCAACAATAAATATGATGCTGATTTATATTTTGATTAATGTGTTTGATTTAGGGCTGTCAGGTGTTATAGGTGCTGTTGCCGTCGCTAATTTATGTGCGTCGCTGTTTTTATTTTATAAGTCTGGACTGGCACAGTATATTTCCTTTGAATTTATTTCAATAGATTTAACGAGGCAGATGATTGCATACGCATCGCCATTAATACCCAATAATTTATCATCATGGGTTATGACGCTTTCCGATAGACTGTTGTTGTCTATGTTTCTAGGTGTCGAGGTTAACGCGGTATATGCAGTTGCAAAGAAGATTCCAAATTTACTCACTGCAGTTCAAAGCACATTTTCATTGGCATGGCAAGAAAATGCATCATTATCAGTAGAAGATAGTGATATTGATAGCTATTATAGTAGAATGTTTAGTTTAGTCTTTGACTTAGTAATTGGGTCTTGCGCAGTGCTTATTGGTATATCACCATTGCTATTTGTTATTGATCAGAGGAGATTATATGGAGGCATATTGTCAAATGCCGATATTGTTTATTGCATTGACATTTACAACGCTGTCTTCATATCTGGCTGGAATATATATTGCGGATAAACGCACAAAAAGCAATAGGAATAACAACAACTATTGCTGCAACAATTAATTTGGGAATTGATTTGATTCTAATTCCATCGATTGGAATGTGGGCGGCATCGTTATCTACTTTGGTTGGATATTTGTTTCTTTTTATTTATCGAATTATTGATTTAAGAAAATACCATAAGCTTACTATCAATAATTTGCATATTATACTTTGGGTAGGAGTACTTGTTGCTTTTAGTATAGTCTCATTTATTAACAATACGGTATGCAATTATGTCATATTTGTTCTTGGATTGGGCACATTTGTATATTTGAATAGGAAAATAATTAGTGCAATTATGAAAAAATTGCTGAAGTAAAAATGGTAAGCAGATGTGATATCTTTGGGTCGAATTGACGCGAGGTGGAGTAATGAATATCGCAGTTATATTTGCTGGCGGTGTAGGCAGCAGAATGCATAGTAAGCAAAAAGCCAAAACAATTTTTGGAAATGTACAATAAACCAATTATTATTCATACTATAGAATATTTTGAAAATCATCCAATGATTGACGCAATCGCATTAGTTTGCGTTGCTGATTGGATTGATTATTGTAAATCACTTCTTTATAAGTTTCGCATTGATAAGGTCAAAGCTATTGTCCCAGGAGGAGAAACAGGACAGTTATCAATCTACAACGGATTAAAAGCTGCTAAAGAGATTGCTGGCGATGAGGAGAGCATCGTTCTAATTCATGATGGTGTCAGGCCTTTAATAAATGATAAAGTGATTACTGACAACATTAATAGTGTGAAGGAACATGGATCGGCAATTACTACGGCTGTTGTCAAAGAAACTATTCTCGTTGTTGACCCCGAAACATCAACTATTGACTATGTGCCAAGTAGAAATAATTCTAGGGTTGCAAGAGCTCCACAGAGCTTTTGGCTTGATGATATTTTGTCGGCACATGAAAAGATGCTTACAAAGGGTATTACGAATTGCATCGACTCCTGTACGATGATGCAGGAGTGTGGGTTCAATTTGCACTTAGTTGATGGACCGGGTGAGAACATTAAAATTACAACTCCAGAAGATTTCTATACTATGCGGGCAATCTTGGAAGCAAAGGAGAATGCACAGATATATGGGTTTGATGAATGATTACATATGTGAGGCAGGAAATGATGAAACACTGCAAGAAGATTTAGACTATATAGCAAGTAGTGAAATTCCGGTTGAAGCTTTAAGAGATTCCAAAGTACTTGTTACGGGAGCAACGGGCTTGATAGGTGTATCACTTGTTAGAGCATTATTGTGTGTCAACAGAGTTAGAAATCTAAATCTTCAGGTTCTTGCTCTAATTAGAAATAAAGAAAAAGGCTGAGAAAATTTATAAAGAGCTTTTGAATAGAGAAGATTTAGTTTTATTGCTTGGAGATGTTACTGAGAAAATATCTGCAAGGCAGAAGGTAGATTATATCTTTCACTGTGCAAGTGTGACTGCATCAAAAGTTATGATAAATAACCCGGTGGAAACACTGTTGACTTCTATTGACGGAACAAAGAATGTGCTCAATTTTGCAAGAGAAAGTAGTTGCAAATCGGTTGTCTATGTCTCTTCAATGGAAATGTATGGCTCATTTGCTGAAGCAAATAACAATGTCACAGAAACAGAATCGGGATATATAAATCCCCTTGCTGTTAGGAGCAACTACCCCGAAAGTAAACGACTTTGTGAAAATATGTGTGTGGCTTTCTGGTCGGAGTATGGTGTGCCAGTCAAAATCGCACGACTTTCGCAGACATTTGGTGCTGGTATCCTTTCTGGAGAAAATCGTGTTTTTTGCACAGTTTGCGAGAAGCGCAATAGAAGGAAAAGACATAGTTCTTCACACAAGGGGTTGTCTGAAGGGAATTATTGCTATACCAGGGACACTATTATGGGGCTTTTCCTTATTCTTATTAAAGGTGAAAATGCAGAGGCATATAATGTTACAAATCCAGAAACACATACGACTATTGTAGATATGGCGAGAATGGTATGCCAGAAGTTTGGAAACGGAAAGATAAAAGTTGTCTTTGATATACCAGAATCGAACCAATTTGGATATGCGGCTGATACAAAGATGAAATTGAATGCGGATAAACTTAAAAACTTGGGTTGGAGACCGGAAATTGGGTTAGAAGAAGCATACAGAAGGATGATAATGGGAATGAAAAGAGAGGGTTGACAAAGTGAACGAAGAAAAACATAATCGTTAGCAAGCAAGCAAGCAAGCAAGCAAGCAAGCAAGCAAGCAAGCAAGCAAGCAAAAGCAAGCAAGCAAGCAAGCAAGCAAGCAAGGCAAGCATTAAGCAAGCAAGCAAGCAGAGCAGGCGATTATCATGGGTTGATGTACTAAAAGGTATAGGTATTATTCTTGTTGTAGTCGGACATGTTTATTTAAATCGTACGGTACGGGATTGGTTATATTCCTTCCATATGCCGCTGTTCTTTTTGGCAGCAGGATGGTTATATAAAGAAAAGCCGATTTTAACAGACATAAAGAGAAGAATCCAGACCATAGTTGTTCCTTATTTCTCGTTCGGCTTGCTGGTACTTCTATATTGGCAAGTGATAGAGAGAAGATTCCGTGATTCTGACATGAGTTTTACGGAGTCGTTGATTGGCTTATTCTCTGGTTCCTACAATAATCTTGACTTCAATGTTCATCTGTGGTTTTTGCCGTGTTTCTTTGTAACGGTAGTTCTTTTTCAATATACTGGTTAATCTGGGCGGCAGGAAAACTGCTTATATTGTTTCTGCTCTGATGAGTCTGATCTATGTTATTCTTTCGATGCCAGAACTTCTCTGGGGATTTAACCGTGTGTTTAAGTACATAGGATTCTATGCTGTAGGAGTTTCCTTGGCAGGGAGAGAAACAAAGATTGCGGATAGGAAGATAGGAACTGGAGTGACTGCGGTAGTTTTGCTTACAGTGAATTTCATCTTATCCCTCTACAACTTAACCACAGGGATCATGTGGTTTGTGACAGCACTTATTGGTGTGGCTGCTGTGATTCTGATTTCTCAGTTCATCAATGAAAACAGAATTCTGCAGTATTTTGGTCGTATATCTCTGATTGTTCTTTGCATCCATGGTCCTGTATATCGGGTTGTGGTGAAGATTATATCAATTCCATTACATATGGGAACAGATGCTGTAAGAGAAAAATTTTTACTGGCAATGCTAGTAATGATTGTTACGATGGTGATATGTAGTTTAGCGTATGAGATTATTGTAAGGGTTGCTCCATGGATGATTGGAAAGAAAAAGGTTAAAGTGCTTTGATGCATGGAGAAAATGGTTACAATCTTCATATGATATGTTTCTTGAGAATTTGAATAAAAGGTGCTATACTAAAATCATTATAATTTTCTGGAGGTTTTATTATGCCCAGAACGAAAGGTAGCAAGAATAAACCCAATACTGTGACTGCTGATTTTGCAACGCAGATTGCGGAAAAGCAGTCCGCAAAGGAAGCTGTCACTGCCGAAATCGCATCTATCACTGCTAATATCGATGCGCTGAAAGCCGATCTGAAAGCCAAGAAGACAGAACTGAAGTCCATTGACAAAGAAATTGTCAGAATCGAAGCTAAAAAGGTCAAAGCTGAAACTAAGGCAGCAGAATCCGCAAAGAAAGCCGAGGCAGAGGACGTACTGAAAAAGCTGTTGGCAAGCGGCGTGAGTGCAGACGAGATCCTCGCAAAACTGAAATAAATAATATCAACCGTGTGGACAAACTGAAATTCAGCAAGTTCACACGGTATTTTTAAAGTGTGCTATATAGTTTGTGACGTAAATAAGAAGAGGGGATTCCTGTGGGAGAAACACGAAAGCCCGGCGGAGGCCGGAAAAAGTTAAAGCCGGAGTACGATGCCGGAAAGAATCTGAAAGAGCAGATGGATGCAGCGGTGTCCCTCTATAAAAACAACTCTCTCCAAGCCATTGCGGACGCACTGGAACTCAACCCTATCAAGGTTCGCAAGCTGCTCATCACAGCCGGAGTGTATGAGTCGGACATGGCAGAGACGGTGCAGCACACCTTTTATAAGTATAGAGATACGCAGTGCTATAAAGAAGCTATCCTCTTCGCCGCATCAGAGCTCAAGCTGTCCAAAGCTTCGGTTACCTCGTATCTGCCGTATGAAAAGGGCGTGTATTTCCCGAGCACAACCTCAACAGAGAAAATCAGTGTAGGAGCGGAGCGGCAGCGGAGATACCGAGCAACGAAGAAACTGCGAGCAGCGCCGACGGAGGAACATCTGTGGGAAGTGATTCTGATGTATCAAAAAGTGCGTTTTAAAACCTATTCCGGCTTGCCGTTCTATTATGAAATACGAAAAGGCAGAAGCGGCGGGGGTACACAAAGAGCTCTGGATCGACCGCCGGGAAAACAGCAAAAGTCTGGCGTGGAGCTCGGTGTTGCTAGCACTGGGCAATGTAAAAGAGGCCGGAGCATTGGTTGACAGGCCAAAAGCGCTGGGCGATATCCGGGGCGTGACCTACATCTACGGGATGTTCTATCGGTTTGGGCTGATCGATGTGCCGGACGAGGCAAAGCAGAAAATGAAAAAAGAGCGGGTGTGCTTCCAATGGCTGATATACGGGTGCTTATATGTGCAACTGTCGAGTCGTAAGACATACATGTTTCATATCGAACAAAAATGACCCTGTTTCTCACTCCATCCATCAAAATCACTTCCGGTGAAATTATAGTAAAAAGGACAGGGGAGAGCACAGGCAAAGTAGAGACTGAGCAAATAAACAGCATGGATAAGAGGCTGTCAATGGCAATCAGCACATCAAAACAACCCTAATCGCTTCAAAAGTATTCTTCAAAAAAAAAAAAACAGAGGTAACCCATCACCAAAGCCGGTCCATCAATGCCCCATCAACCCATCATCCAACCCCTCATCACACCCACCCGGAGGAGCGCATCTGGGCAGGGCGAACGCCCCCGGCGGCAGCCCCGGGTCCCGGACGCTCCGAGGAGTGGCACACTAAGTCACATGAAAATATATGTGCATAAAAAGAAATAGAGTGAATGTGATAATTCTAAAACACAAAATCGCGAAAGAACTTGAAAATAACGCCTAAACGTGGTATAATTTTGGTACGAACAAGCCGGTTTTGGTACGACAACGGTATGCTGTGGTACTGTAACTGTTGTTTCGAAATTATGAACGATCACAAAAAATCGTGAAAATTTAGCGTAGCTACGACGACACCTATCAGGTTCAGGTCGTGTCTTGGTACGACAACGAGAACTCCTACACCTCTCAGATGGTCCGTACCATTAAGTACTTCGCTGAGAACTGCTAATCACAGCTCTACGTTCAAAAGTGCTTGAGGTGCCGTGCTGAATAACGGCTGATACCGGCTTTGCTGGTGTGAATATGCTGTGATCGGTATGACAACAGGATAATGAGTTCAACACCCTTCCTTTTGCGGGTTTCCGTGAGAGGAAGGGTGTTTTTGTGTGTCTGCAGGGAGAAAATCTGCAGAAAGGGTGATTTGCTTCAAGAATTGTGCTATACTAAATTCACAGTGTCCCTGATTCGATGCACTATGCGGATGACAATGCTTTTTTGTAGGTAGCATCGTGCGACGGGGAAAAAAAATATATACACTATTAAAAGTTCACTTTTGGGAACGAGGTAATCAAGAAATGGGAAAGTACTTTGGAACTGATGGCTTCCGTGGTGAAGCTGGTATTGATCTGACTGCCGACCACGCCTACAAGGTTGGCCGCTTCCTTGGCTGGTATTATAATATGCTCCGCAAGCGCAACGGCAACAGCGAGCCTGCCCGTATTGTTATCGGCAAGGACACCCGCCGCAGCTCCTATATGTTTGAATATAGTCTTGTCGCTGGCCTGACCGCTTCCGGCGCAGACGCCTACCTGCTGCACGTCACTACTACGCCGTCTGTGGCTTACATTGCCCGCGTGGACGATTTCGATTGCGGCATCATGATTTCTGCCAGCCACAACCCCTACTACGATAACGGCATCAAGCTGATCGACTGCTGCGGCGAGAAAAATGCCCGAGGAAACGCTGCTGCTGGTGGAGGACTACATCGACGGAAAGCTCCATGTGTTCGACAAGGACTGGCCTGAGCTACCCTTTGCTCATCGCGAGCACATCGGCTGCACGGTGGACTATGTGGCAGGACGGAACCGTTACATGGGCTACCTGATCTCGCTGGGCATCTATTCCTTCAAGGGGGTCAAGGTCGGTCTGGACTGCGCCAACGGTGCAAGCTGGAACATCGCTAAGAGCGTTTTCGATGCTCTGGGTGCAGATACCTATGTTATCAACAACAAGCCCAATGGCCTGAATATCAACAACAATGCTGGCTCTACCCATATTGAGGGTCTGCAGAAGTTTGTGGTGGAGAACGGTCTGGATGTCGGCTTTGCCTTCGACGGCGATGCTGACCGCTGCCTGTGCGTGGACGAGAAAGGCAATGTCATCACCGGCGACCACATTCTGTACATCTACGGCTGCTACATGAAGGAGCACGGCGAGTTGATGAACAACACCGTAGTCACGACTGTTATGTCCAACTTTGGTCTCTACAAGGCGTTCGATGAGCAGGGCATTGGCTACGCCAAGACTGCTGTGGGCGACAAGTACGTCTACGAGTACATGGCTAAGAACGGCTGCCGTATCGGCGGCGAGCAGAGCGGTCATATCATCTTCTCTAAGTACGCCAGCACCGGTGACGGCATCCTGACCAGTCTCAAGATGATGGAAGTTATGCTGGCCAAGAAGCTGCCTATGAGCAAGCTGGCTGAGCCCCTGAAGATTTACCCGCAGGTTCTGGAGAATGTCCGTGTGACTGACAAGAAAGCCGCACAGAACGACCCGGCGGTGCAGGAGGCCGTCAAGGCCGTTGCAGAAGCACTGGGCGATACCGGCCGTATTCTCGTCCGTGAGTCCGGCACTGAGCCGCTTGTGCGCGTGATGGTGGAAGCCCCCGACCACGACACCTGCCAGAAGTACGTCTCTCAGGTCGTGGAGGTCATCAAGAACAAGGGTTACGCTGTTTAAGACTTATGCCTGTGCGTAAAAATGCACAATGCTATAAAATAAACCTATAAAAGATCAAACCGCGAGGAAGTGCTTTTATGAACGCATCCTCGCGGTTTTTTAATGGCGAAGCGTTTTGCGTCAGACGGGATGCCTGCCCCTGCACGATGGGACGCCATTACCCGCAGAGCATGACCTTGGCGGAGAAAACGCCATCCTGATAGGTGAACGTACTTGCCCCGCCGGATTTTTCTGCGATATGGCGGACGGACTGGATTCCGATGCCGTTTCCCTTGCGCTTGGACGAGCGGAAAACTCCGCTATTTTCGTTGACTTCACCGTCAAATGCGTTTTCCACCTCGACCAGAAGCAGCCGCTCGGCATGGACATACGCGGTGATCCTGATCTGCCGCCGGGCAGGTGCGGTGCGCAGGCTGGCTTCGAATGCATTCTCCAGAAGATTGGACAGCACCAGACACGTATCGATCTCGTCCACAGGAAGCGCCTGCGGCAAGTCGAGCTTGGCACAGAAGGGGATATCCTCACGCTTTGCAAGGGTGCAGTAATAGCCAACGACGCTGTCTGCCGCACGGTTCTCGCAGAAACTCATATCCAGATTCGGGATACGGGAGACGGTTTTTGCAAGGTAAGCTTTCAGGCCATCCAGATCGCCTGCTTCGGCCAGCGCAGAGATCTGATTCAGCTGGTGGCGCATATCGTGCCGCGCCTGCCGGACTTCTTCAATAGCGGCTTTCAGGCTTTCATAGCGCTGCTGCTGCATGGATAGAAACTGGTTCTCCTGCTGCAATCTCGCATTCCTGTTAAGGCTGTTTGCCATCAGCAGAAAAGATCGCGTTGAACAGGAACATCAGGAACAAAAGGGCAATGCTCATAACAATGTAGACCTGCAGCACCCGCCCTGTCCGAAGCGTTATCTGGTAGCGCGGGATCATAAAAAAGATTCAGCAGGATGAACACCAGCGGCAGCACCCAGAACACATACCACGTCTGCGCAAAGTTTTCATCCTCGACCATGGTGCGCACTGCGTGGGTGGCGGGATAATACGCTGCTGCTGCGGTCAGCCAGCAGACCATATTATAAAAAAATGCAGGCACTAAAAGCAGAACCACGGCTTGTCCGGCGGCAGCTGCTGCCGCAGTGTGATCGCCGTGCCGATGGCGCGGGATAAGCTGTTCAGGCAGGCGAACACCGCGCAGACCGCCAGCGCAATCGTTCCGGACTTCCAGAGAGAGATCCGCAGCGTTTTGAGATACAGAAAAATTGCCGCAAGCGTGATGAGCAGCAGGGGGAACGCGGTGGAGAGACAGAAATGATAGCAAAGCAGTCCGCCGCCAAGGCAAAGCCCGAGCAGCAGCGGCACTGCCCATGCCGCAAGCCTTGCGGGCGGCTGCTTCAAATAAGAGCGCACCGGAAAATACGCGAGCAGCAGGCCGGGAAACACAACGGTAAGCTCCAGGAGCGGGCGCAGAATGTCCTTCAACCCACACGCCCCCTTTGCAGCAGAAATTCCATAAACGCCTGCCGGGCTGCTTTCAAAAGCTCCTGGCTGACATAGACGCGGCTGCCGTCTGTCATACAAAAGGCGGCGTCCTGAAAATCGGCCGCGTGCTCTAGATTGACGATTACACCGCGACCGCAGACGAAAAACCGAGCATCCTTCCGGAGCGGCTCCGTGAAAACCTTGAAGCTCTGGCGCGTGGCGAGCGTTTTCCCGGCAGTCGTGTGAATGTTTATCATGTGGGCGAAATGCTCGGCAGATATGATATCCCGATAGCGCAAACGGATGTCGCTGCCATCGACCTTCACCGTCAGAATCGGCTCGGGGCGCGGAAGCTTGGCGAGCATCTCGTCCAGCAAAGCGGAAAGCTCGGACTCTGAAAAGGGCTTGACCAGATAGTGGAGCGCCCGTACCTGAAAGCCCTCAAGCGCATGGTCTGTCGAGGTCGTGGTAAAAACCAGAAGGCAGCTTGCATCGGTTTTTCGCAGCTCCTTTGCCGCCTCCATGCCGCTTAAGCCTTCCATGTAAATGTCCAGAAATGCGGCGGAGAAACGCTGCTTGTTTTCTGCCGCGAGAAAAGCCTCTCCGCTGTCAAATTCTAAAAGCTCTGCTTCTGTACCGCGCTGGCGCAGCTGCCGCGCTAAGCGCTCCTTCAGCAGCGTGCGCTCGGTATCAAGGTCGTCAACGATCGCAAATCTCATGCTGTACCAAGAAGCCATTGTTATAGCTTCCAACCTCCTTTATAAACTCTTTCATCCTGATTATAGCACAGTTGCACGGTTCTGTCGCAGCAGAAAACGGGATTTCGTGACGGAAACAGTGCTTTCGTGCCAGATACCTTGAAAAGACCGCGCCTGTCCGTATACTGGAGACAGAAGCCCCCAATAAGGGAAGAAGAGAAAGGAGGAAAGCTGTGTACCGAATCGCCGTGCTGACAAACAGCAGGGCGCAGGAAGCTTTTTCTGACAGAGCAGATCTTGCAGTTCTGCGCCGAGCATTGTTTGTTTCCCCAAATGGACTGTTACCACGATCAGGAAAGTTTTTTTTGAAACCGCACGCAGCGAGCCGCTGACCAATGCCGTGATCGCCTTGCCGGGTGTCGACGGATTAAATGCGGTGGAGCATCTGCGTGCGCTTTCCCCCAAAACACGTATTATCTGGTGCAGCGACCTGGATTTTTCGCTCCATGCCTTCCGGCTGCGTGCAGACTATTTTCTGCTGGAGCCGGTGACCGAAGCCGCCTTGCGGCAGGGTTTTTGCATCTGGCTGGATCAAAAAAAATCCGGCAGAGCAGCGCCGACCTGACCGCAACGAACACAACAAGGAGAACGGTTTATGAAAAAAGAAAAGGATCATCCATTCTGCGTTAAGCTTGTCGCTGACCGCAGCATTGTGCCTGTCCATGGCCGCCTGCGGCGGTACGCAGACGCCCGCAGACAGCGGCGCAGCTTCGCAGCCCGCTGCACCGTCCGCTGCTGTGCAGCCCTCTTCTGCACAGACGACCTCTGCAGCGCTGCCGGTAAAGGCATTGAACCCCAAGCAGGTGGAGGAAAACCCCTATATGGCCAAGAGCGATGCAAACATTCATCACGACGGCTATAACACCGACTCGACGGATGAGATCCTGCCGCTGGGCATCTATCCCGAGATCAACGTTTCCTACGAGACAACGAATGCAAATGCTTCTCCCGCCATCTATTTTGACAGCTACGGCCATGCTGTTGTGCCGCTGCTGGGCGGCATTGCCATCCGCGACCTGAACGCCGAGGAGACAAAGACGCTCGGCTATTTCTCCCCCAAACAGCATGACGGCGGCGGTTACGTTATCCAGAGCTCCTATACCTTCCTTGACGAATCCAACCGCATCGTCTGCCCCACGAGCAACAACCATGTGCTGATGCTCCGCGCAACGGACGAAAACGGCAATGTGCTGCCGGAATTTGAAAAGGTGCTGGACATAGATATCAAGGCGGCTGCCGAGGCTGCACTTGGAAAAGAACTGACGCAGAATCTTCTGTCCGTGGTCTTTGACTATGACGGAAACCTCTGGTTTGCAACGGGCGGCTTCCGCATTTACCCGCAGCGCCAGCAGCAGGGCGTCATCGGCTATATTGCCCATTCTGCCATTGATGCCATCCTGAACGGTGAGCAGGCAGACCTTTCAAAGGCTGTCTTCGTCTATGAGCTGACCCCGGCGAGGGCGCGGAGAACGGCATCGCCGCGTCCCGCGACGGTGCAGTCATTCTCACGAACATGAATTGCTATCTGCTGCGTGCAGAAGATGGCGTCGACGTTGCGTGGTGCACGCCGTATGAGAGCGTTGGCGTAAAGGTCAGCGGCGAAGGCGATAATACCACCGGCGGCGGTCTTGCCTGGGGCGGCGGCTGCTCTCCCACACTGACACCGAACCTTGTGCTGTTCACCGATAATCAGGACACTGTAAACCTTCTTGCACTTGATATGAAGACCGGCGAGGTCGTGGCAAGCACCCCGGTGCTGGATGACCTGCCCGAGGGCTATCAGGTGGCCGTTGATAACTCTGCCATCGTCTATGATGACGGCAATGGAACCGTCAGCACCATCGTCTGCAACTGGTTTGGCGCGGGCAATGCAGGTCTGGCGGACCCCAACAACGATTCCTCCATCCAGAGCTACGCCAATATTTACGACCAGAACTGGCTTATGAAGGGCAACATCATGATCGCGCCGGGCGTCGAGCGCGTAGACACCGTGAAAACCGCCGACGGTTACGAGATGAAGAGCGTCTGGTGCCGGAACGATCTGAGCGACACGTCGATCATGAAGCTCTCCACCGCGACGGGCTATATCTACGGCTATGTGCAGGATCTGACCACCGGTATGTGGCAGTACATCGTGCTGGACTTTGAGACCGGCGAGACCGTTTTCACGATGGATGTTTCCAATAAATACGGTTACAACAACATGGCAATCGGGATGTACGCCGGCAACAGCGGCAACGCGCTCTACTGCCCGACGGGCTATCTGGAACTGCTGCGCCTGCAGGACCGGTTTGTTTATCTGCCCGAAATGCCCTACCGCAAGGTCGATCTTGATCAGGCTGCAAGAAATGTCCTCTCGCAGGAGCAGTTTGCGCAGGACGGCGGCGAAGGCACCGTTGCAAGCTGGCGCAACACGGCGACAGTCCGCAACGTACATCCCAACACCACCGTGGCTTTCCGTATGAACAACCTGTCCGGCAGCACCTCCGGTCTGATCCTCTACGCCTATGGCGCGGACGGCAGGCTGGCAAAGGTCGATCCTGCACTGTGGTCGATCACAGACGAGGACGGCAATGCTGTGACGGAGCTTACCGCCGGTACGCTTTATGAGCTGCGTGTGACTGTTGCCGACGGCGGCGCTCTTGACCTGAGCGAGACGGAAAAGGAGATCAAACTCTCCGTTGTGCTTGGAAAATAAATCCGCTTTGGGCGGCTGAAAAGCATTACACAAACCCCGGAACCTTTTTCGGAGCCGTTATGGGCTCAAAAAGGGCTCCGGGGTCCTGTTTTTGCGCGGGAGTGTCTCGTTAAATAATCTACTAGCGGAAAAAATCTTGTATCTTTGATACGGCAGTGGGCGTGATCGTGGCGCTGTTGGTCAATTATTTCCTGCCGCGGGAGCGGGTGGTGGCCTGCTGGGAAAAGGTCAAGGGACTCTTCCGCCCGCTTGAGCACTCCTGATGGAACACCCGCGCTGCGGCGGTGTTTTTTACAAAATAGCAAAAGGCTGCTGTACAGTGAGATCCTGTGCGGCAGCCTTGTTTCAGGTCTGCTTCCGGTCTGTTACAGCGGTTTACTTTTGGCAGGAGAAATGCTATGATACATCTTAGAAAAAAGCAAGGAGGAACTACGATGGGCATCTCGGGAAATGAATGGGGTTTTCAGGTGGGCAAGCTGCCCAAAGGTGCGCTGGATAAGATCAGCGATGTGCCGGGCGTGACGGTGGGGCACTGCACGCTGGCAGACGGTGCGATCCAGACCGGTGTAACGGCGCTGCTGCCGCATCCGGGAGATATTTTCCACGAAAAGGTGCTGACCGCCAGCCATGTCATCAACGGCTTTGGCAAGACCACCGGCCGGGTGCAGATCGACGAGCTTGGCACGCTGGAAACGCCTATTCTGTTTACCAACACCCTCAGTGTGGGCACGGCGCAGACGGCACTGGTGAAGTATATGCTGGAAAAGAACCCCGATATCTGCGAGACCACCGGCAGCGTGAACCCGGTGGTGTGCGAGTGCAACGACAGCGGTCTGAACGACATCCGGGGCCTCCATGTCACCGAGGAGAACGTCTTTGACGCATTGGCCGACTGCAAGGCGGATTTTGCCGAGGGTGCCGTGGGTGCCGGGCGCGGGATGCGCTGCCACGGCCTGAAAGGCGGCATCGGCTCCGCCTCCCGGGTGGTGGAGCTGGACGGCAAGCCCTACACCATCGGGGCGCTGGTGCTCTCCAATCACGCCCTGTTTGACGACCTCATCGTGGCGGGCACGCCCATCCACACCCTGCTGAGCGACAGCATCCCGCCCCACGAGGATAAGGGGCTCCATCATCACGGTGCTGGCCACGGATATCCCCCTGAGCGAGCGGCAGTTGCGGCGGTTGTGCCGCCGGGCGCTGGTGGGGCTTTCCCGCACCGGCTCCTACTGCGGCAACGGCAGCGGCGAGATCGTTATCGCCTTTACCACTGCCAACCGGGTGCCGCACTATTCGGACAAGGCGCTGCTGCCCATGACCCTGCTGCACGATGATGCCATCAACCCCTTGTTCCGGGCGGTGGCAGAGTGCGTGGAGGAAAGCGTTCTCAGCAGCCTGCTCCACGCCGAGACGGTTACCGGCAACCATGGCAGGACCTTCCGCAGTCTGACGGAGCTGCTGAGACGGGACGTCTGACGCACCGAAATAAAAAAGCTGCGGGCCCAGCAAAAATGCCCCGGATGCCTTGACAGATGCAGCCGCAGGGCGTATTATTTGGGCGGGAAGGCCGCTGGATGGCGGCTTTTCTCAGAAACGAAAGTTAGCTAATTCTAACTATTGCTTCTGCCCTGCACAGAGGATGTGAAGGAAAAACGATGATCGTCATAAGAAACTGAAAGAAGGTACAAAAATGTTCCAGACAACCGTAGAAGTGGACGGCATGGCCTGTTCCATGTGCGAAGCGCATATCAATGACACGATCCGCAGTGAGTTTCCGGTGGAAAAGGTCTCGTCCTCGCATTCTAAGGGCAGGACCGTGATCCTTTCCAAGGAGCCGCTGGACGAAAAGGCACTCCGCGCCGCCATTGAGGGCACCGGATACCAGGTGGGCGAGATCTGCCGTGAGCCCTACGAAAAGAAGGGATTGTTCTCCTTCTTAAAAAAGTGATAGTTTACGCCTGCACCCCTGCGGGGCAAAAAGCAACGGTCTGGCTGCCGGTAAAATAAAAATGCAAAGGGAGCTGCTGCACATTATCTGGTGCGGCAGCTTCCTTTTTGTGCGGAGCGCCTATCCCTGATTTTCCTACAAATAAAATAGGAAAATATGAATTTTCTATTGACAATTGCCCGGAAGGGGGTAGTATACTCCCTTCAAACAACAAAACATACATAACGTGTGGGTTTGTGGAAGTGGGAGAGAGTTATGAACAGACGAATGTGTTGTCAGACGAAAACGAAGTAAACCAACAAACAAAAAGAAAGGGTAACGTTTTATGTCTGTCGAAATTTTGGATCTGGGCGCGCTGGCGCTCACCGCAGTATTTTTTTGCATTGCTGTATTATCTGCACAAGAAAAAGCACGTTGATTTTGGCGTACGCACCATCCTTGCCGTGGGTCTTGGCCTGATCGTGGGTCTTGCGTTCAAGGGACACCACACTTACGTAGCAGCCGTAGGTACTATTTACGCCCATGTGGTCTCCGCTGTGGTCATTCCGCTGCTGATCTTCAGCATCATTTCCAGCATCACCAATCTGGGCAATTCCGTCCGTCTGAAGCAGATCGGTCTCAAAACCGTGTTCTTTCTGGTGCTGAACACCTTCATTGCCAGCCTGATCACCCTGATCGCCGGTGTGGCTACTAACATTGGCAGCGGGGTTCAGTATGAACTGGCCACCGATTACACCGCCAAGGAAGTGCCCACCTTTGTGGATACGGTCATCAGCCTGTTCCCGCAGAATCTGGCTGCGCACTGGTCCAACGGCGAGGTGGTGCCCATTGTGGTGTTCTGCATTCTGGTGGCTGTCAGCTATAACAAGATCGCAGCCAAGAAGCCCGAAGAGGTGGCACCCTTTAAAAAGTTCATTGACGCCGGCGACCTTGTGATGGGCCGCGTGGTCAGCTATGTGATCTCCTTTACCGCGTATGCAGTCCTTTCCCTGATCGCCCGTGCAGTCAGCCGTTCTTCTCCTGCGGATCTTATTCCGCTGCTCAGCGTTCTGGTGCTGGCGTATGTGCTGTGCGGCATTCAGGTCTTTGTTGTGGAAAGCGCCCTGATCAAGTTTGTGGGCAAGCTGAGCCCCGTCCGCTTCTTCAAGGGCATCTGGCCCGCGGCTACCGTTGCCTTTACCTCCCAGAGCAGTGTGGGTACTATCCCGGTCACGGTCAACCAGCTGACCCGGAAGCTGGGTGTGAATGAGGACGTTGCCGCCTTTGGCGCAAGTCTGGGTGCAAACCTTGGTATGCCGGGCTGCGCGGGCATCTGGCCCACTCTGCTGGCAGTGTTTACCATCCATCTGCTGGGCATCGAGTACACGCCTGTGCAGTACGCCTTCCTCGTAGTGCTGGCTGTGGTCGTTTCCATTGGTACGGTCGGTGTGCCCGGCACGGCGACCGCAGCTTCCGGTGCAAGTTCCGCAGCTGCTGGCACGGCTGCCGGCGGCACCCTGAACGTCATGCTGGAGACCGAGGTCCAGTCTCTGGACCCCCAGGTGGCCACCGACGGCACCTCCTTTGAGGTCATCGCGGATTACACCGATGGCCTGATGCAGATGGATGCTGACGGTGCAGCAGTTCCCGCCATGGCGGAGACTTATGACATCAGCGAGGACGGCAAGACCTACACGTTCCACCTGCGCGATGCAAAGTGGTCCAACGGCGATGCCGTGACGGCTGCGGACTTCGTGTTCGGCTGGCAGCGTGCCGTCGATCCCGCCACCGCTTCCGAGTACTCTTACATGCTGTCCGACATTGGTCAGGTGGTCAACGCCGCTGAGATCATTGCCGGTGAGAAGCCCGTTACCGACCTGGGCGTGACCGCTGTGGACGACAAGACCCTGGAGGTCCAGCTGAATGTTCCTGTCAGCTACTTCCTGAGCCTGATGTACTTCCCCACGTTCTACCCCGTCAACGAGGCATTCTATAACACCTGCGCCGACACCTTTGGCACCAGCCCCGACACCGTGCTGTCCAACGGCGCGTTCATCCTGACCGATTACCAGCCCGCTGCTACCGCATTTGAGCTGGCCAAGAACCCTGATTACTACGACGCTGACTCCATTTCTCTGGATGGTCTGGCTTATCAGGTCATCAAGGACAGCCAGCAGGCACTGATGAGCTACCAGACCGGTGCTCTGGATATGACTCTGCTGAACGGCGAGCAGGTCGATCAGGTCAAGGATGACCCCGAGTTTACCAGCGTGGGTGCCGGTTACCTGTGGTACATCAGCCCCAACGTGGACGGTGTGCCGGATCTGGCCAACCTGAACCTGCGCAAGGCCATGACCTTTGCACTGGACCGCGACGCCATTACCGGCGACGTGCTGAAAGATGGTTCCACCCCTGCTTACACCGCTGTGCCTGCACAGTTTGCAACCGGCCCCGACGGCAGCGATTTCAGCGCCGACCAGACCAAGTTTGCAGATGACTGCGCTTATGACCCCGAGAAGGCCAAGGAGTTCTTTGAGACCGCCAAGGCTGAGCTGGGCAAGGATTCGTTCACCTTTGATATGATCGTTGATGCCGACGATGCTCCCCAGAAAGTGGCTCAGGTCGTCAAGGAGCAGCTGGAGACCACGCTGGAGGGCCTGACCGTCAACCTGACCGTGGAGCCCAAGAAGCAGCGTGTGCAGGATCTGCAGGACGGCAACTTCCAGCTGGGCCTGACCCGCTGGGGCCCCGACTACGCTGACCCGATGACCTATCTGGGCATGTGGGTCACCGGCAACTCCAACAACTACGGTCTGTGGAGCGATGCCGACTACGATGCCATCATTGACGAGTGCACCACCGGCGATCTGTGCACCGACCCCGAGGGCCGCTGGGCTGCCATGTACGACGCGAGAAGCCATCGTGCTGGATCAGGCCGCCATCTTCCCGCTGTACGGTCAGTGCAACGCCGAGATGATCTCTTCCGCCGTCAAGGGTGTGGAGCATCACCCCTGCGCTCTGAACCGTGTTTACAAGAACACCACCAAGAGCGTCTAATTTTGAACATCCATTGCTGAACAAGGCCGCACAGTGGCCCGCAAAAGCCACTGTGCGCCTTTTTGACATCATACCTGTCCGCAGCTCGCGCACGGTTGACCGCAGCTGCAAAAGAAAAGGGGGGGTTCACCCGTCGTGAAAAAATATACGCTCAAGCGGCTTCTGACCTCATTGTTCACGCTGCTGGCCATCCTGCTGGTGCTGTTCATCCTCATGCAGCTGATGCCCGGCTCCCCGTTCAACGATGAAAAGCTGACCGCCGATGCGGGCTGCGCTGTACGCAAAGTACGGTCTGGATCAGCCCATCTACATCCAGTTCTTCCGCTATGTGGGCAACATGCTCCGCGGGGATCTGGGTGTCAGCTACAACATCTCCAAGAACACGCCCATCTCCCAGCTGATCCAGAGCCGCCTGCCTATCTCTATTCAGGTGGGCGGCATGGCCGTCACGCTGGGCGCGCTGGTGGGCCTGGTGCTGGGCATCATCGCCGCCCTCAAGCGGGACACCATTTTGATACCGTCGCCACCATCATCTCGGTCATCGGCGTTTCGGTGCCGTCCTACGTCTTTGCGCTGGCACTGAGCTATACGCTTCGGCTTCAAGCTCCGCTGGTTCCCCATGCTGTTCTCCGCAAAAGACATCTTTGGTTCCAGCGTGCTGCCCAGCGTGTCGCTCTCCATGTTCACCATGGCGTCCATTGCCCGTTTTACCCGCAGTGAGATGATCGAGGTGCTGGATTCCGACTACATGCTGCTGGCCGAGAGCAAAGGCATCTCCGGCCCGGCGCTGATCTTCCGTCACGCGCTGCGCAACGCCCTCATCCCCATCATCACCGTGCTGGCTCCTCTGATCGTGGATCTGATGACCGGCTCGCTGGTGGTGGAAAAGATCTTTGCCATCCCCGGCGTGGGCAGCCTGCTGGTGACGGCCATCCAGTCCAACGATTACAACGTGGTCATTGGTCTGAGCTTTATTTACAGTGCCATGTACATTGGCATCATGCTGGTCGTTGACCTGCTGTACGGCATCATCGACCCGCGCATCCGTTTGGCAAAGGGGGACGACTGATATGGCAGAAAAAGCGATCCGGCTGGGCGGCGAATCCACCGCCGCCGCCATCACCCAGACCGTGGATGGTCTGTACCCCGAGCACAAGTTCAACGAGGCGGATTTCACCCTCAAGCACAACGAGGATGAGATCGCCGTGGACTCCAACTTTGCGGCCCAGAGCTTCTGGAAGGATGCCCGCATCCGCTTCCTCCGCAAGAAGAGCGCCGTGCTGGGCCTGATCCTCATCGTGTTCATCGTGCTGCTGGCCGTTTTTGGCCCGGGCATGAACCAGTATACCTACTCCGGCCAGGACCTGAGCCAGAAAAACTTTGCCCCCCGTGTGCCGGGCATCGAGCGGCTGGGCATCCTGGACGGCAGCGAGAAGATGAGCACCACCACCGGCACCAAGATCGTCAACAATTACGTCGAAAAAGGCAAGGACGATGTCTACTACTGGTTCGGCAGCGACCTGTATGGCCGTGACATCTGGACCCGCACCTGGGAGGGTGCCCGCGTCTCCCTCATCATCGCCGTGGCTGCCGCCATCATCGACATGGTCATTGGCATGAGTTACGGCCTGATCTCAGGCTACTTTGGCGGAAAAGTGGATCTGCTGATGCAGCGCTTCCTCGAAGTGGCCAACGGCATCCCCCGTCTGGTCATCGTGACCCTGCTGCTGCTGATCCTGCAGCCCGGCATGGTGACCATCATCTTTGCCCTGATGCTGACGGAGTGGGTGGGCATGAGCCGCATCGCCCGTGCCGAGATGCTCAAACTGAAAGATCAGGAGTTCGTGCTGGCGTCCCGCACGCTGGGTGCGGGCAGCTTCTTCATCATCTTTAAGGAAGTCCTGCCCAACATCATCGGACCCATCATCACCCAGGTCATGTTCAGCATCCCCACCGCTATTTTTACCGAGGCTTTCCTTTCGTTCGTGGGTCTGGGCATCCCGGTGCCCCAGTGCTCGCTGGGTTCGCTCATCAGTGAGCTGTACAACAGCTTTACCACCCACCCCTACCAGATCATCCCGCCCATCGTGGTCATGAGCCTGCTGATGCTCAGTTTCAACCTGGTGGCCGATGGTCTGCGCGAGGCACTGGACCCCAAGATGAAGAGCATGTAAGGAGGAACACCCCATGCCTGAAAACAAAAAAGAACAGGTGCTGTCGGTGCGAGACCTCGACATCACCTTTAAGACCACCGCAGGCAGGTCCACGCCATCCGCGGCGTGAACATCGACCTGTACAAAGGGCGAGACGGTGGCGCTGGTCGGCGAGTCCGGCTCGGGCAAGTCCGTCACCATGAAAGCCGCCATGGGCATCCTGGCCCAGAACGCCAACGTCAACAGCGGCTCCATCCAGTTCAGCTACCACCACGCCGACGGCTCCCCCGAGACCGTGGACCTGCTGCAGAAGGACAAAAAGTGGATCCGCCGCCACATCAACGGCAAGCGCATCGCCATGGTGTTCCAGGACCCCATGACCAGCCTGGACCCCACCATGCAGATCGGCAAGCAGATCATGGAAGGAATGCTCTGGCACTTCAAAATGCCCAAGGCCGAGGCCTACAAAAAGGCACTGGAGCTGCTGGAGGAGGTGGGCATCACCGATGCGGAAAAGCGGATGAAGAACTACCCTCATCAGCTGTCCGGCGGTATGCGGCAGCGCGTGGTCATCGCCATCGCGCTGGCCTGCGACCCCGACCTGCTCATCTGCGACGAGCCCACCACCGCACTGGACGTGACCATCCAGGCCAAGATCCTGGAGCTGATCCGCACCATCCAGAAGGAGCGCGGCATCTCGGTCATCTACATCACCCACGATCTGGGCGTTGTGGCCAAAGTCGCCGATTATGTGGACGTCATGTACGCCGGCAAGATCGTGGAGACGGGCACCATCGACGAGATCTTCTACGAGCCCCGCCACCCCTACACCTGGGGCCTGCTGTCCGCCATGCCCGATCTGGACACCGCCGACGACCGCCTGTACACCATCCCGGGCTCGCCGCCCAACCTGCTGCATGAGAAGCCGGGCGATGCCTTTGCACCCCGCAACCGCTTTGCCCTGAACATCGACGACGAAGTGGACCCGCCCATGTTCAAGATCAGCGATACCCACTATGCGGCAACATGGCTGCTGGACCCCCGTGCCCCCAAGGTGGAGATGCCGCCGGAGCTGGCCCAGCGCATTGCCCGCATGAAAGCAGAAGCAAAAAGATCGAGGAGGCGGAGTAACATGGCAGCTCAAAGTGCTACCCCTCTGCTGAAAGTCGAGGGCTTGAAGCAATATTTCAAGGTAAACAAAAACTTTACCGTCAAGGCTGTGGACGATGTCAGCTTTGAAATTTATCCCGGTGAAACGTACGGTCTGGTGGGCGAGTCCGGCTCGGGCAAATCCACCATCGGCCGCAGCATCATCCGGCTGTACGACCCCACCGCAGGCAAGATCACCTTTGACGGGCAGGACATCAGCGGCAGGCTGAACCGCAGCCAGAACGGCACCCTGCGCACTCAGATGCAGATGATCTTCCAGGACCCCATGGCCTCCCTGAACCCCCGCAAAAAGGTGGAGGACATCATCGGCGAGGGACTGGACATCCACCACATGTATCAAGAATCAGGAGGAGCGCCGCGCCAAGGTCGAGGCCATTCTGGCCAAGGTCGGTCTGGCCCCGGAGCACGCCGAGCGCTACCCCCATCAGTTCTCGGGGCCAGCGCCAGCGGGTGGGCATTGCCCGGGCCCTCATCATGAACCCCAAGCTCATCATTGCCGACGAGTGCATCTCGGCGCTGGACGTGTCCATTCAGGCCCAGGTGGTCAACCTGATGAAAGACATCCAGCAGGAGACCGGCACGGCCTACCTGTTCATTGCCCATGACGTGGGTGGGCTTGTACAGCACCGGCAATGTTGTCATCCTCATAAATCACGGTGACTTTTGGGCTGCTTCGGCTGCTTTTTGGGCGCAGCCTTCGGCTCGGGTTTTGCGCCCTCCGGCGGGAAAAAACTCATCGTTGATGTACAGCTCGATCAGGTCCCCGGCCTGCAGACGGTACTCCGGCGCGGCCTTTTTGCCGTTCACCTTCACCCGCTTGTTGCGGAAACTCTTGTACAGAAGGCTGGTGGGAAAATCGCAGGTCACGCTCTGCACAAAGCGCGAAAGACGCACGCCGTCGTCGTTGGTGGTGGCGGTATATTGTTTCATGCAATATCCTTCGCTCCTCAGAAAAAATAACTGATACTATACTAATACACAAAACCAGCCAAGTCAACGCATCCCGCCCTGAATATTTTGCCCGGGGGCTTGAGTTCCGCCGGAAAATGGGTACTATAAAGAAAGAACGCTGAAAAAAGGAGAACCGCCATGGCAGAATACAAACGGCATCAGGGGCACCGCCAGCGTATGCGGGAGCGGGTGCAGAACTACGGACTGGACAGTCTGGCCGACCATGAAGTGCTGGAATATATCCTGTATACGACCAATGCTCAGAGGGATACCAACGAGATCGCGTACAACCTGCTGGAGCGGTTCGGGGACTTTGCCTCTGTGCTGGAGGCCAGTGAGGAAGAACTATGCACCGTGGAGGGCATCGGCCCCACTACCGCCCGATGCTGCATCTGCTGCCGCAGGTCAGCCGGTATTACGGGCGCAGCCGCACCAGACGGAACGCTGCTTCAAGACCACGGA
>VOFC01001412.1_pt1 | contig 87972 bp, 106 predicted proteins | sample 5384161 | NCBI WGS metagenome assembly VOFC01 (sample SAMN12384722, study PRJNA508395) | human gut metagenome | isolation source: healthy gut B | host: Homo sapiens | reverse complement strand
TAGCCAATAGCAAGGGTGTCCACTGTGAGGTGGAATCTGAAAGAAGCTGGCGGCAAACATCTGACCTAACGTACAGAAACTTCATATAAGGCATTTGACCATGGATAAGATTGCATCACAAATCAAAGTCCTATTGCTATTCGGAATGGTTGGTGTAAATTGAAGTGGGTATAAGATGGAAAGAATAAGCCCTTATCCGAGGAGGTCTCACGGACATGACGATTAGTTGCTTTTACGAAAGCCATGGAGTAAAGCTTGCCGTGAGAAGTCAGCAGACGCCATAGTAGTGCAATACTCGATAACGTTGCACGAAGGGCTGAACCTAACAATTAAACGATAGTAATTGAAATATACCTTATGAAGGAAAGAATGCAGAAAAACATTATCCCAAGTTAATGGCTGCCCCAAAGAGATAGGTCGGAAACCGAATGGTATGGGGAGTGCAGACCTTCATGTGGATGTGTGAAGACAACACCGTGGAAGTACCATTCGACAAGGAACACCTTTTCGAGCAAATCCTCAGTCCTGCAAATCTCAGCCGAGCCTACAAGGCGGTGGTTAGAAACAATGGCTGTGGTGGTATCGACAAGATGCCGTGTGGACAGCTGCTCCCATGGCTCTTGACCAACAAGGACATGCTCATCCGTTCCTTGATGGACGGTTCTTACCGTCCGAACCCAGTGAAAAGGGTAGAAATACCCAAAGACAACGGCAAGATGCGCCTGTTAGGAATACCAACAGTAGTAGACCGTCTGGTGCAACAAGCCATAAACCAAGTACTGACTCCCATCTATGAGAACCAATTCTCCAAGACGAGCTATGGCTTCCGTCCGAGAAGAGGATGCCATGACGCACTACGAGGAGCGCAGAGGATAATCAACGAAGGCTACATATATGTAGTAGACCTTGACCTTGAACGCTTCTTCGACACCGTGAGCCATAGCAAACTTATAGAAATCCTCAGCCGTACGATAAAAGACGGCAGAGTGGTCAGTCTTATACACAAATATCTCCGAAGTGGTGTAATGAACAAAGGCTTGTTTGAAGCGAGCGAGGAAGGAACTCCCCAAGGAGGACCGCTAAGTCCGTTGTTGAGTAATATCATGCTCAACGAATTGGACAAGGAACTCGAACGCAGAGGACTACCCTTTGTGCGCTATGCTGATGACTCGATGATATTCTGCAAGTCCAGAAGGGCTGCAATGCGAGTGAAGGAGTCTATAACCCGATTTATAGAGAATACTCTATATCTCAAAGTCAACAAGGAAAAGACCGTAGTGTCGTATGTGCGCGGAGTGAAATATCTCGGCTACTCCTTTTATGTGATGAAAGGCAAATGCCAACTCACGGTGCATCCAAAATCCAAAGCCAAGATGAAGTCAAGGTTGAAAGAACTGACAAGTCGCAGCAACGGATGGGGATATGCCAAGAGAAAGCAGAAGCTGAAAGAATACATAAGAGGTTGGGTCGGCTATTATCACCTTGCCAATATGAAGCGTCTCTTGCTTGAAACAGACGAATGGTTAAGACGTAGAATCCGCATGTGTATATGGAAAGCTTGGAAGAAAGTCAAGACAAAAGTGGCAAACCTCATTAAATGTGGTATTAGTAAATACAAAGCATACGAATGGGGTAATACTCGCAAAGGCTATTGGCGTATAGCAGACAGCTACATACTGCATAGAGCTATAACAAAAGAGCATCTATGTAGGGCAGGGTATGCTACTTTAATGGATGCGTATCTCGAATGGTATCCAAAATAGAACCGCCGTATGCGGAACCGCACGTACGGTGGTGTGAGAGGTCGGAAAACGAAAGTAGGAAGAAAACTGCTTCGTTTTCCTCCTACTCAATTGGATATGGAATTATCTTCTTCCGCCCGGTCTTCCAAATCCTCCTCTTCCCGGTCCCCTTCCCGGTCCGCCAAACTTCGGACCTCCTTCATTGCTTCCTGCGTTGTTTTTTCCGCCAAAGATGTTCAGACGGTATATGAAGTTAAGCATGAAGTAGGAGTTAATGCTGTTGTTCCAGGAGTCGGAACGCATTTGAGCCGTTATAGAGCGCGACACATTGCTTTGGTTGTGAAGTATGTCGTAGAACTGAAGCGACAGAGTGGCTGCGTTGCCTTTGAGGAAGCTTTGCGCAATTTGCGCGTTCCATATAAGTTCGTTCGTATTCATTGAATGGTCTGCGTAGCCTCTTCTCGAGTTCATGCGAATGTCTGTTGAGAGTTGCATGTTCCACGGAGGGTTACGTTAAGCTCTCCGCCGTAGTTAAAGTTCCATGTGTCGAGGTTGGCGTTGGTTTGCAGTTCGTTTTAGCGTGCTGATAGCTTACGCCGCCTCTTACCCGAATTCGAAAAGCCCCGTGCGGAATGTCAGACGCAGATGTTCGCGGAGCGTAAGGTTTTTGGTGGTGTTCTTGCTGCTTGTTGTGTCGTTGCCGGTGCTCACGTAGCCCACGTTGTTTGAGTAGTTGTAGCCTGTATAGGATCCGATGGTCCAATTCTTGTTTTTGCCGAACGATGTGTTGAACATAAAGTCTCCGTCAGTGTTCCAGTTTCCGTTTATGTTCTCCGGTCGGGTGGTTCTTACGCCCGTGTTTTCGTCGTAGTGCATTGCGTTGCTTATGCTGTTAGATGTCTGGTTGAACGTAAGGCGAGCCATCCAGCCTGTTTGCGACTTAACGATATAGTTGTTGTAGAAAAGTTCGAAGTAGTTGTTCCACGACGGTTTCAATCCCGGGTTACCTTTAGATATATACAGCGGGTTTGAATCGTCGGTTACATCCAGAAGGTCGGTCATGGAAGGTTGTGATGACGAACCGCGATATCTTATGTTCATTTCCGATGTGTTTGAAATTTTGTAGCGCAAACGCACATTCGGAGATACGTTGAACACGTTGCGGGTTACCACTGTGTCGAGACGGTCCTTTTGATATTCAAGTTTTGTTTTGCGAGGTTCGAAATTTACTGCGGCATGAAATTGCAGGTTCTTGGAGTTGTATCTCACGCCAACAGACATTTTATGGGTGTAGTTCTTATATGTGGCATACTGACTGTTTCGCATGTTGAGCGTCATGCGCAGAGAGTCGGCATCGGTGGGCAGAGTTCCTATGACGGGTGAGTACATGTCTCTCCAGGCCGGCAGTGAGTCGAGCTGATAAAGCGAGCGGTCGGAATTGGAATAAGAATATCCGTATTCATAGCTTGCCTGCGCAAAGAGATTCTTTACTATCGGTTCGCTGTAACTGATTCTGCCGCTCAGCCACCAGTTTTCCGAAGGATTGTTGCTGTATTGGTTGGTAAAGGTATTGCGACTTGCCGCGCTTTCCTGGAAATATTTTATGTCGGAACGCGAGAAACTTTTGCTTTTCGAGTTTCCCCAGTTACCGTTTGAGCTTATCGAGATGTTTCTTCCCTTGCTGTTGAGTTTTCTCACCACCATTGCCCAATAGCTTGCCGAGTTGCTCGAACTGTTGCCCGTTGAAATGCGGTGGTTGGTGTTTACGGCTATGTCTTTAAGCGCAGAGGCTGTGTCGGAGAACATTGTTCCGAGCGGGTCGGTTATACCTGCGATGGAGTAGGGGTCGTTGTTGAATGTTGCCGTGCGGCTTTGGCTCCAATTGTTCGATTCGCTGTAGGAATATTCGGGGAGCAAACATCACGGTTGTCATAGAATCGGGTTTCCATTTCAGCCACATTCTGTAATTGAAGTTAGAGGAGTGGCTGTAGTCCTGGCTTCGCGAGTTCGAGAACGATGACGTGCCGGCGGAGTTGAGGAATGTTTCGGAGTTGGAGCGCGATTGGCGGTCGGTTGCGCTATGGCTCCAACGCATGTTGCCGTTTATTTCGAATCGTCCGGCTTCTTCTTCCTTTTTTCCGTTGTCCCATCCTGCATCGAAGCCCGCGCTTTTGTTTGCGCTAAGCCCGCTGCCGCCTCCGCGTCCCGGTCCGAAATGGCGGTCGCCCGTGTTGTTGGCGTTGCCAAACACAGTTTCGTGGTCATGGTCGGTATATCGGTTCACGAACAGATCGCCCGTGTATCGGTCTTTGCTGCCGTAGCCCAGCGAAGCGTTGCTCACCCAGCTTTCTTTCAGTTCTTTTTTCAGACCTATGTCGAGAACGGTTTCTTCATTGCCGTCGTCAATGCCTGTCTGCTTGGTGTAGTCGCTTTTCTTTTCATACGATTTGATGTTCGATACCAGTTCGGTGGGAAGATTCTTCATGGCAATCTTTGTATCGCCCTTGAAGAAGTCTTTTCCGTTCAGGAGAATCTGCTTTACGGTTTTTCCGTTTATTTTTATTGTTCCGTCATCGCTTACTTCCGCTCCGGGCAGCTGCTCCACGAGGTTTTTCGAGTGTCGAACCCACAGGAACGCGATAGGCGGATGCGTTGTACTGGAAGGTGTCGGACTTCATTTCCACTTTTGCCGCCTTGGCGGTTACGGTGGCTCCCTTAAGCATTACTTCGCTTGTGTTCAAAGCCACTGTGCCGAGCTTTGCCTCGGGTGCTTTCTTTGCTCAGTGTGGCGTGGCGATACTCTGCGTTGTAGCCTATGAACGAAATTTTAACGAGATATTCGCCTGCTTTTTTCACGCTTAGCGAGAATATGCCGTTTTTAGAGGTGCTAATGCCGTTTACATAGGAAGAGTCTTTGTTGAGCAGCTGTATTGTGGCAAGCTCAATGGGAGTTCCGGCGGCTTTGTCGGTTACTTTTCCCGAAACGGTGTATTGCGCGTGGGCTGCAACGATTGTGAGACAGGCGCAAAGCGACAACAATATTTTTTCATTTATTCATTTAGTATATAATGGCATGAAACAATCGGCTTTTCCCCCACCGTGTAACGGTTTTCGGGGTTTTGCTGTTATTTTGACCGTGAACCAAGTGTCAAGGTTTAATCTGTAAAATGTTTTTTATGTTTTTTCGGCAGAAATATCAGTTTTTGTCGTCGGATGTAGGTTTTTGAAGGTAAAAATCCCGTTCGTTTTTGCTCCGAAAACGGACATCGAAAAACACACATGGCTTGTTGTGAAAAATACAAGGCACTTATTTTAAAATATGTGCCTTGTATTTCAAAATATATGCCTTATATTTTTCGGTTTTTCAGACCACTGAAACACAATGACTTACAAAGGGTGGATTTTTTGCCTTGAAAACGGCTGTTTTCGGGGCTCGAAAAGTCATACTTTTCTTGCCGCGTCAATGCGGAGGAATATGAACAGGAGAATGGTGAATCCCCAGAGCGACGAGCCTCCATAGCTGAAAAACGGCAGGGGATGCCTATGACGGGAGTGAGTCCTATGACCATGCCCACGTTTATGAACATGTGAAACAGGAATATGCTCAGCACACAATAGCCGAAAATGCGCCCGAAAGCAAAGCTCTGGCGTTCGGCAAGGGTTATGAGGCGCAGAATGAGACACAGATAGATGATTAAAACCACGGCTGCGCCCACAAAGCCCTTTTTCCTCGCCTATGGTGCAGAATATGAAATCGGTGTCTTGCTCCGGCACATATTTCAGTTTTGTCTGCGTTCCGTTTAAGAAGCCTTTGCCGAAGAGTCCTCCTGACCCGATGGCTATTTTGCTTTGGTTTACGTTATATCCCGCGCCGCTAAGGTCCTGCTCTATGCCCAAGAGAACTTTCACGCGCTGTTGCTGGTGATATTCGAGCACATTGTTCATGACATAGTCGGTGGAAAAGAAAAAAGCCAACGAAGCTCCGGCAAACAGGGCTATGTAAAGAAACTTCAATCGCTTGAGCATTAACGCCTGAATGAGCAGGTATATTATTGAAGCGGCAATCACCGCGAGCATTGCCAAACCTACGTCGAAAGGTATGACGAACCGCGAGAAAAGATAGCACAGCAGTATTATTGCTCCGCCTATTCCCCCTATTCGCAGGGCGTGTGTGTGGTTTGAAGATACTATACGGGTTATAATGGTGGTGAAAAACCATATCATCAACAGCACCGCAAATTCGCTGATCGAAGTGTGGGTGCCGTTGACAAGTAAATCGGTGAATTTGAGCCCCACAACAAAGTACAACACAGCCGCAAACCCTGCAAACAGTACGCTTCCGTTCATGCCTTCGCGGTAGAGCATGAGAAAGAAAGCCGTGTAGATGAGTGCCGAACCGGTTTCGCGCTGCATGACAATGAGAGCCATGGGCAGAAGAATCAATCCGAGCGTAGCGGCAAACTCTTTGGGGCGGCGTATGTCGTATCCGTAATGTCCCATGAACTTTGCCAACGCAAGTGCAGTGGCACATTTTGCAAATTCGGCCGGTTGTATGCTAAGACTTCCGAGTTTAATCCACGAATACGAACCTTTTATGTCTGTGGCTATGAAAGGAGTTATGAGCAGCAAGCCCATAAAGGCAATATATATGACGTATGCAAATGTGTCGAACACCTTGTCGTCGAGCATAAGTATGACAAAAGCCACGACAAAAGAACAACCAATCCAAATGAGCTGTTTGCCCGAACGCAAATCGGGGTTGAAGAAATCCGGCTGTCCGTATTCGTAGCTTGCACCGCAGATGCTGAACCAGCCCAATACCACAAGGACGAGAAATAACGCAATGGTTATCCAATCAAGTTGCTTCAGCAAAGAAGGTTCTTTAACGTTCGCTGTTACCATAGAATAGGTGTTTGTTGCGGAACTCTTCTGCCATTGCCTGACCGCGTGGCGAGAGTTTCCCGTTGAGATACTGTTCAATCATTACCGCTCCTATCGGCACACCGAAGTGAGCACCGAAACCGCCGTTCTCAACATAAACTGCAATAGCAATCTTGGGATTGTTCATTGGAGCGAATCCTATGAACGCAGAGTGGTCCTGTCCACGGTTTTGGGCTGTTCCGGTTTTTCCGCAAACTTCAATTCCCGGAAGATTTGCCGATGTACACGTTCCGTCGAGCACTGCTTTTCGCATACCGGCAACTACGTAATCGTAGTAACGGTGTTCCACCATGGTGTATCGCCTTGTGCGGTAAAGGCTGTCAATTCGTGAGCCTTCAATGTGGCTAACAATGTGCGGAGTAACAAAATACCCACGGTTTGCAATGGTTGCCGCAAGGTTGGCAATCTGTAGGGGAGTGGCGTTGACCTCTCCCTGACCAATGGCATCGCTTATGATTGTAACTCCGTTCCAACGTTTGTGGTAATGTTTGTCGTAATATTCCGAATTTGGAATCATTCCGCGTCTCTCACCCGGCATGTCAACCCCGAGTTTATAGCCGTAGCCCATGGAAACCATGTAATCTTTCCAACGGGTAAAGGCTTCCTCGATGTTGTGATACTTTCTGCGGTTTCCCATCATGTAATAAAATCCCCACGAAAAGTATGCGTTGCACGAAGTGGCAATTGCGGGAATAAGCGAAAGGGGAGAAGCGTGTCCGTGGCAGGCTTGGTGGAATCTTCCGATGCTTAATCCGTGGTGGCAGGCAAACATGGTGCCGGGACCGATAATACCTTCTTGCATGAAAGTCAGAGCCTGTGTGGGTTTGAAGGTAGAGCCGGGAGGATATTGCCCGCTTATGGCACGGTTGAGCAGAGGCTTTCGGGGATTTCTCTGGAGCATTTTCAAGTTTTTGCCTCTGTTGCGCCCTATGAGCAGACGCGGGTCGTAGGAAGGCGAAGACACCATGCACAGAATCTCACCCGTTTGAGGTTCTATGGCTACTATGCTTCCAATTTTCCCTTCCATAATTTTTTCGCCCAGGGCCTGGAGGTCCGCATCAATGCTAAGTTGCAGGTTTTTCCCCGGTTCGGGGCGATGATCAAACTTCCCGTCCTGATAACGCCCCTTGAGACGTCCGTGAACATCGCGAAGCCAAATCTCCATTCCCTTTTCGCCGCGCAGATATTCTTCGTAGGAACTCTCAACTCCTATCTTGCCAATATAATCTCCCGGTTGATAGTAAGGATCGTTGTCAATGTCGTTTTGAGAAACCTCACCAACATCCCCGAGTATGTGTGCGCCTATGCCATAAGCATAACGGCGAATGCTGCGACGCTCAACCGAGAAACCGCGAAACTTAAAAAGTTTCTCTTCTATCTGCGAAAACTCCTGAGCCGGGATTTGGCTCAGAAAAAGTTGCGGAGTGTGGCGCGAATATCCCGGATTCTTCTTGCTGTCTTTGATTTCGAGCATCCTTTTTATATAGAAATCCTTGGTGATGCCTATTGTGCGACAAAAAAATCAAGGGTGTCTATGCCGTGCTGCTCGTTCATAATTACCATGAGATTGTATGCCGGCTCGTTGTAAACAAGAAGTTTTCCCTTGCGGTCGGTGATAAGTCCGCGCGAGGGGTATTGTAATTTTTTGAGAAAAGCATTTGAATCGGCGTTTTTCTTATAATCGTCGCTCATAATCTGGAGTGCAAAAAGCCTTACAAGATATATAAGGACAATCAATATTGATATTCCGCCGATAACATACTTGCGGTTTTCAAGATTGTTGCTCATGTGGTTTTTCTCTTTCCGCTAATTCTTACGCTTTCGATAGCTGCGATAATCAATATGGTTAGTAGTGAGCTGCTTCCTGCGTTTATAAGCATTTCAAGCCAATTAAAGAAAGAGAAAGTCTCTAGCAAATGAAACAAAGCCTCACAAAACACCACCGCCAAAGACACATATCTTATATATGCTCCCCATCCCATTTTTAGCGCAGAGGGAATGGGAACTTCGTCATCGGTTTCGGTCATGGAATTAATCTTCAAAAGCCATGGCTGAACCATTGCCGTAGCTGTTAGAGAGGCTGCCGCAACGCCGGGAGTGTTTGTAAAAGTGTCGGCAACAAGTCCGAAGAGAAAACTCCACAGCAATATTCCGGTGCGCGAAGAGTTGCCGGGGAAAAGCAATACGAAGTAAACCGCAACAAAAGGCGTGGCGTGTCCGAATATATGAACGTGGTCGAACACAAGTACCTGAAGCGCGAGAATCAATAGAAACCAAGCGAGTTGTTTGAAGAATGAGTTTACCATAATCCGCCTTTTATTCTTGTGGTTGTTCCATTTCGAGTGCGTGCATTTTGAGACTGTCCACCTCTGCTTTTGACAGGACTTGAAATTACACAGACATCGCGCAAATCTGCAAAGTCGGTGGCAAGATTTACTTTCACTCTGTACGAAAGCCCGTCGCGTGAGTTTCCTATGGCAATTATTCTGCCAACGAACAGACCGGGAGGGAATATGGACGAGTGCCCGCTTGTTTCAACATAGTCGCCCACATTGAATCGCGCATAACGCGGAACGTCGTTAAGATATGCCGTCAGCGGACTTCCGCCTTCCCATCCCAAATATCCGAAGAACCTGTGTCCGCGTATTCTGCAACTGATGCTGGACTTTTTGTTCAGTATCGGCATTACGAGACTGTAGTTTTTGCTGGTCAGGAAAACTATTCCCACAATGCCGCCGCCGCTTACAACTCCCATTTCAGAGCGTACTCCGGCTGCTTCACCTTTGTCTATGACTATGAAGTTGTTTTCTTTGTTTATGCTGTTTGATGTTACTTGGGCGGGAATCAGTTTGTAGTCTTCAAGGAGCTTTTTCTGTTTTTCGTCAAGCCCCAACGAGTCTGCGCCTTGCTTTGCCAGAATGTCGCGAAGCTGGTTTACCTGTCTTTGGAGCATTATGTTCCTTGCGGTGAGGTCGCTGTTTATTTTGCCGAGCTTTTTTATGTATGAAACCACATCGGCATAGGTTCTGTCCACGGCGGCGGTGAATTCGTTTGCCGATGTGAACCAAATGCTTGCCTGATAGTCGTTAAAACGAAACAATAAGACTATTGCCGCGCTTTCAAGGAGCACGAACATTACCCAATGGAAATGGCTTTTTATAAACTCAATCAGGTTGTGCATTTGCCTGTTTCGCAGTTTTGCAGATTTGCGGTTGTTTTTAGGGGAAGTATTGTATTATTTGCGAAAATGGTTAGAAGAGTGCCGTTTTTGCGGAACGCTCCCTAACCATTTGTATGTTGCAGACCGTATGGTCTTTTTATCTCATCAGGAATGAGTATCGGTTAACATTCTTAAGTGCCACGCCGGTGCCTTTTGCCACACAGAGCAAAGGATCTTTGGCAACGTGGAAGGGAATGCTTATTTTATCGGTGAGACGTTTGTCGAGTCCGCGCAAGAGTGCGCCGCCGCCGGTGAGATATATGCCGTTTCTCACGATGTCGGCGTAGAGTTCGGGTGGCGTTTTCTCGAGTGCGTTGAGCACGGCGGTTTCTATTCTTGCTATTGTCTTTTCTATGCAGTGGGCAATCTCCTGATAGCATACTGGAACTTCCATTGGGAGGGCGGTGATTCGGTTAGGACCGTGAACAACATAGTCGTCGGGACCCTGGCTTCCCAAATCGGTCAGCGCGCTTCCCACATGAATTTTGATTCTTTCCGCCATGCGCTCGCTTACGTTGACATTGTGCTGACGAGCCATGTATTCCTGTATTTCGTTGTTGAAATCGTCGCCGGCTATTTTGATGGAATTGTTCGAAACTATGCCGCCGAGCGAAATCACTGCTATCTCGGTTGTACCGCCGCCTATATCCACAATCATGTTTCCCTCGGGGGCTTCAACGTTCAGACAGTCTTTGGGGGTCCATTCCCGATTCGAGCTGTTCCTCTCCTATGCCTATGGCTGCAGCCATGGGTTCGAAAATAAGGTAAACGTCGCGTCCGCCGGCATGTTCGGCACTGTCGCGAACGGCACGCAGTTCCACTTCGGTGGAACCCGAAGGAACGCCGATAACCATTCTTAGCGAGGGCGAGAAGAGGTGGTTGCGCTTTTGTGCGTTCTTTATAAGCCCGCGCATCATTTGTTCGCAGGCGTAGAAGTCGGCAATCACGCCGTCTCGCAAAGGACGTATTACGCGGTAATTGTCGTTGGTTTTTTCGTACATCAACTTTGCCGCCTCGCCCACCTTGACCATTTTGTTGCTGTTTCGGTCAAGAGCTACAATGGATGGCTCGTTAACAACAATTTCGTCATTGCTGATGATGATTGTGTTGGCAGTTCCGAGGTCCATTGCCAATTCTTGGGTGAATGAAAAGAATCCCATTGTGTCTTTTGTTTTATGCCTTATATTTTATGAGGGTGCGGATTCGTCCGGTTATTTGCTTTGGGCAAAGTAGGAGTGAATGGCGGTGTCGTAATGGCTGCTTGTGGCAAAAGCACGCTCTGCAAAGTGGCGACGGTCTTCAATGTCGGAGTTTGCGCCCTTGTTGTTGAGCATGTCGAGAAGGTCGGAATATTCTGCTTTTGAGGGAACGATAACTACGTCTTTGAAGTTTTTGGCTCCGGCACGTATGAGCGAAATGCCACCTATGTCGATTTTTTCAATTATCCACTACCACGAGGTCTATTGCGGGTATTTCGTATTGCGCCATTTCTTTTATGTCTCCCTCGTTTTCGCGGCGACCGAGGATGCCGCCGAATATTTTGGGGTGAAGTGTCTTGACACGTCCGCCGAGAATGGAGGGATATGTGGTTATTTCTTCAACTTTTTGTGCAGGGATAGCCCAGTTCTTCGATGAATTTCTGGGTGCCTCCCGTAGAGAGCAGTTTCACTCCCTCTTCGTGCAATTTTTTGAGGATTTGGTCAAGTCCGTCTTTGTGGAAAACGGAAATAAGAGCTGTCTTGATTGCTTTTCTTTCTGCCATGGGTTATAACTTGTTACGGTCTCTGCGACCATACATTTTATTAATACGTATATAGTTCGGTTGCAAAGTTAGCAATTTTCCGAATATGTGCCTGATGTTAAGGCATAAAAAACGGAAGGGCGCAGAATTATTCTGCGCGTAAAGGCATGTGTGTTTGTTTTTTCCGCTTTTTTGCAGGTTATGGCGTTTTGTCTTTTCGTTTGTCCCGTTTGGGTGTTTCGGTATGAGACGAGATGTTTGTGCCGTGGGTTGTGGAATGAAAAGAGATGTGGTGCGGGGGCGGAAAAGTGAATATTTGCGGTTGATTCGGCTTTTCGGGAAAAACACATGGCTTGTATTTTTCGCGATTCCAAATGGCTGATTGATAATATCTTATAAAACTGTGTAAAAATCGCGTATGTTCTTGGTTTTCTGTGTTTTAATTGCTTTTGTATAAATATGCACAAGATGAATGCCTGTTGCCGGGTGCGGAATGTGGCGGATGGGGAGGATAACAACGTAGCCTTCCATGCCCCGAAGGGGTGCAAGGAAGGCTATGTTGTTTTGTTTGTCTTTTAAGGACTACAGTATTATGTTGTCTTCGTATTCCGTTATGCGTTTGCGTATTTCGGGCGGCACGGGTATGGAATCGTTTTTCGCGGCAGAGAAACAGACGAGCGTTGTGCGGCATGTGCTTACCACGCTTCCCGTTTTGGTGTTCACTGCCTGCTGTGTAACGGTTACGCTTTTTGTTCCCATGCGTGCCACGGCTGTGTGGATTTCAATCTTGTCGCCATAGAACACGGGATGAATGAAGTCGGCGTTTATGTTTACCGCTACGGCTAGCGTGTCGCCTTTTGTGAGTTCGCGCAGCACGGAGTTGAAATATTCGGTCTTTGCCATGTCGTAGATTGAGAACATGACTGCGTTGTTTACGTGTCCGAACCTGTCAACATCGCTGAAGCGTAGTTGCACGGGTGTGCGGTGGCGGTAGCTTTGACGTTGCTTTTCTTCCATTTTCCAAGCGTTTTGTGGTTACTTGTGCTGTGTCTGCTTTTTTATGCCGGGCTTTACTTTTGTGCCAGATGTAGTGTGATGCTTTTTCCGGCGGGGGTGATGCGGCATATCTTTCCGGGCGTGGTGCGCAGGTCGGTGAATGTTCCTCCGCTGAGCGTTGCCGAGTAAGCAAAACCGTCTCTGTTTGCCGAAATTCTGCCCGGAGCTATGGCTGTGAACGGTGTGGCGGCTCCTTGTGCCGTTGTCAGTTCCAGACAGTAGGCTTTGCCGGCGGCGGAGGTTACTGTTATTGTCTTTTCTTTCAGACTTATGACGTATTGCGAGCCTCCCGTCGCGTTTATGGTTACGATTGTTGTGTTGCCCGAGGGGTTTATGTTTTGACCTATGCAGTTTATTTCGTTGTATTCTCCCTTACCGTCTCTCTCGAGAATGCGCAGTCCCGCCATGTATTCGGTCTTGCTCCACAAACATCCATCAACAAGCGGAAGAGCAAAGTAACGGCACTCCGTGGATGTGCCGGGAGTGGTGAGATAGGGCGACTTGTTGTCTTCGTTAAAGACTTGTATATCGCGGAAACGGAATGCGCCCCTTTCCCAAAACAGGTTGGTGCGATAGTAGCGGCTGTTGAACCAGAGGGTCTTGGAGTTTCGCGGTGTGTAGTCGCTCATTGCCGATGTGGCAGTGGGTGGCGTTTGTTTGTAACGCTTTGAGAAATTTTTTCCGGACTCTTCAAGTGTTTCCACTTTCAGAATGCCTATTTGACTCAAGGCTGCTATTTTGGGCATTTGCATTTCAAATCCGGGACGTATGCGGTCCCATGTAAAAGAGTTCTCTTGCCCTGCCTGAAAATAGGTATATCCCATTGCCGGGTCCTGGGTTACTACGCGCAAATACCAGTCTACCCAGCTGTCGCTGCCTCCTCCGGCTTCGTAGACGGGTTCGAGGGTGGAAACTCCCTGTACCACTCCGCCAACTCCGCATTCGTATTGATAGAGAGGGTCGCTTCCGAGCATTCTGAAAACGGGCACGTTTATTTGCGCGTTCTTTGTCTGCGCGGGAATGTAGGCGTTGTTTTTTGAAGGATAGTATGCGCCCTGCCAATAACCGCCCCACATGGTGTAACCGTCTGTTCCCACCTGGTCGCGACAGTTGCACGAAGCCACGATGTGGTATTTGTCTGCGAGATATTTGAGAGTGTGGGCATCGATGAACCATGATCCCACTGATGCGGGGTATTTGCCGAACACATCTTTGAACTTTTTCATGTAAGCATCTACGAGCTTTTCGCGCTCTTGCGGGTGTAGCCGGTGGCAAAACCCCGTTGGCGTGCCAATCCCAGGGATAGCGTCCGCGCCATGTCATTCCGGCGGCTTCGACATGCGGTTGGGTTATTTCCCACCACGCACCTACTTCGAAGTTTGCGGGGAGCGAGCGCATGAGCTCCTGGTATTTGGGGTCGATGAGAGCATCGTATTGCAAAAGAAATGTGCCGTTGAGACCGTTTTGAAGCATGCTTGCCAATTCGCTCTCGGTGGTTTTGTAAAGAATGTCGTCGGTAATTGCGTCAATGCGCGGCTCGGTTTTGCGAACAAAGTTTACGATGTTCACAATACAAGGCGCGGTGTCGGCAAATGCAGACATTGCCGACACCGCGAGGGTTACTGTCAGAATTAACAGCTTGGAACGCATTGTGAAGTTTATTTTTTGAGTTCGTAGCTGTAGTTCTGTATTTCAACAGGACCTATGAGTCCCGATTCCTGAAGCTCGGAATCTTTGTTCAGATAAGTGAACGACTGTTTTGTGAAGCGTTCGCTTTCGGGCATGTTCTTTTCGCCTATCAAACGGTTGCGCCAGTTGTTCACAACGTCCACTTCCAAAGTGTTCACACCTTTCTTGAGATATTTCGTGATATTAAGACGGTATGGCGGTGTCCATACTCCGCCAACTTCTTCGCCGTTTATTTTCACTTTAGCCATGACCATAACCTTGCCAAGGTCTATGTAGGTCTCGCCTTCGGGAAGCTTGGAAATCTTGAAAGTATTGGTATATATTGCGTGTCCCGCAAAATACTTAATCTTATTGTCCGCATTTTTCGACCAATCGGTAAGAGTTTCGAATGTTTGCGTACTTTCGGGACCGCCTTTGCCTTGTTCAAACGCTACTTTCCAAGGTGTGGTAATGGTTGTGAGCACTTTCTTCTCGGGATAGTTCACTGAGTTTGCGCTTGGTTGCTCGCTGCCGTTGCGGAACACTATGAATGCGCTCTCGAGTGGCTCGAGTTTCATGGGAACTTCAACAGTTTTCGAAAGACGGGTGAATTGCGGCAGAGCGCGTACCTCGGCAGTTTGCGGATTCCAAAGTTCGGGAGTTTTGCCTGCGGCTCTGAACGCTCCGTTAAAGCTTATGGCTTTGTCGCCCTGGTTTGCCACGAAATAAACATCGGCATCCGGAAGGCTGCGATGAAGGAACGTTATTGGAAGAGTGGGATCGTTGCTCTTGAAGTCGGGTACGACATTCATGTCAGCCATAACTTCTTCGATTGATGCCTGAGGATAAACTTTGCCTTTGCCGTATTGTATCACGCGATTGAAGTATTTTTTCTCCTCCCCACATCTTTGTGGCAATTTCGGAAACCTTCTTGTCAGCCTCGGGATAGTTTTGCAAACTCGGACTCTTCTCGGGTTTCGGACCAATTATGGTCAGACCGTTCTTTACAAGCTCTTGAAGTTTGGCAAGAAATTCCGGACGCATCGTGTTTTGCGGTGGCAACACGAGAACACGGTATTTCATTCCGCCGTCAATGGCAAGCTGACCGTTTTCAACGCGACCGCTTTTCTCAATAACCTCTGCATTTATGAAATCATAAGAATATCCTTGCGGAATTTCGGGATTTCGTATTCCCGTCATCTTAGGTGCGTCCTCGCCTATATAATATGCAACATCGGCAACGTAATATCCTTGTTGCAGCATATAGTTGCAGCGTTTGATATATTTGTTAAAGACATCAAGTTGTGAGAACCATGTGTTAAGACGATTGAATTCGTTTCCGAAAGGAGCGTTTATACCCGGCGCGTTATCGTCAGGTTGCTGAATGTAAAGGTGATAAAGAGTATTGTTTATGCCTTCTGCAAAAACTTGTCGCCTCTTTGTTTCATTTCTCCGGGGTAGCGTGAAAAATCAGGACCACCGCATGTAAAAGATTCCGCCCATACGCGACGTTTTCCGTATATATGTCCGCACGAAGATGCTATTCTGTTTTCAATATCGCCGAGGTCTCCTGCGCTCCAGAACTCTCCTGCTATTTCATCGCTTTGTCCTCCGTATTGCAAGAACTCTCCCGGAATCCCCAGTGCCCGTAACATTCGAGCCAAGTGGTAAGTCCGTGTTCGTTACTTATCTTCTTTCATCCGCCAACATACTCGTAGCTCACCATATCTGCGATAAGACGGCGAACATCCCAGAGAAAACGCTCGCTTTGGTCTTCGGAATTAACCACATATCCGTAGAAAGTGGGAATGAAAGGCACTGGATCGTAACCGTAACGCTTCTTGAATTCGGGAATCATCTCGTCAGTCCAGTTTTGTCCGCCTGTTTCGTAACTGTCTTCTACCACAATTTTGAATGTCTTGCGATCTTGAGGCGGTATGCGGCGCATAATTTCTCCGAGAAAGGCATCAAAGTGCGAGGCAATGTGTTTCTTGCTCATCTTGTCGGTTTCATATCCCGTTGCTTCGGGAGTGGCGGGAGCGTTGGTGGTTCCCGTGGGGCGCATGGCGGTACGCAGAATCACCCATTTGCCTTTTGGCGCATTCCAAGTCAGTACTCCGTCCTTGAAATTCTCCGTAAGGTCGATAACCTGATTGGTTTTCATCACAAGTTTAGCATCGCTGCATTCGCTTGAAGGCTTCCACATGTAATCATACCAGAAAGGGTGGGGCGTTTGCCACATCTTTTCCAAAGTTTTTTCGGCATAGCTGTCCACAACCGGGTTTTCGGAAAGAGTGATATTCTTGAATTTGTCCTGATCTCCGTTGAAAACAAGACGGAAATCGCTTGAAGTTGTCTCCGGAACCGATGCTGCGATGGGCGCAAAGGGTACGAAGCCGACATTAAGTTCCGCATTGCGACGATCAAGAGTAATGTTGCGTATAAATTTATACTCGTTGTCAATTTTTGCATACAATGCCGCAGTGTTCAAAAAGGTATTGCCTTTGCATTCAAAGGTTATGCTTCTCACGGTGGCGGGTTTGTCGCAGTGGAAGTCTATTGTCTTTGCGCTGCCAATCTCTTGCTGGGCTTTGAAGCTTGTTGGTGTTTCGAGGTCGGGGAATGCAAGAACTTTTACGTCCTCTGCTTCTTTGCCCACTTCGGGGAGTTTTATTTTCAAGAGCTTGCCTCCCGTTACGTTTGTGCGCGATTCGGCAAGATATCTCATAGCTTGGTTGGGTTTAACCCAAGGTCCGCCGCTCTGACTCCATCCCGGGCTGTTGAATATGCCTACTTCTATGCCGAGGTCGCCTGCTGTTTTGAGCGCGGTGTGCAAAACTTCCCACCATTCCGGCGAATAGAATTTCACTTTTCCATAGGCTATGTCGTTGCTGCCTATGTTGCCAATCTGCACACGGTTTATGCCTACGCGCTTCATGGCTTGAAGATCTTTTACAACGCCTTCTTTGGAAATGTTGTCGGACATCCAGTACCAGTAAACCGCTATCTTTTTGCGAATCGGGGATACAGCGGAATGTTGACTCCATTGTATTTATGGACGCTTGCTTAAATTGTGCGCAGGCGTTGCTTGCTGCCAAGAACGAGATGCCTGAAAGGGCTACTGTTTTGGCTATGCTTTTAAGCTTCATGATATTTGTGGTGTTTTTATTTGGTTTCGCTTTTTACTATTTCCACTCCCTGCGGTGCCTGAACGTCGGATATAACTTTGCCGTCGGCACCTACTTTGTGTGATATCTTAATTACGCCGTAGGGTGGGGGAATGTTCCTTTTGCCCATTTTAGATTGCCGAGATGTGGTTCTATTGCCACTTTCTTGCATCCCGGTTCCAATACTTTCACCCGAGAACGTGTGCGCTAAGCCAGGTGGTGGGACCCGAAGCCCAGCCATGGCAGAGAGAGTGACGGAAACCTTTGTAGCAATAATTGCCGTATGAGCTGTGAATGTCCACTTTGCCTTCCGGAACAAGCTCGTCAATACGCGCAGCATTCTTTGTCCAATCAAGGTTAAAGTCTTCCCAGAAAGTTGTTGCGCCAAGATCGAGCATGGCACCCCAATACTGACTCATTATGTCCATTGCTTCGGTGTAATAGCCTGCCAAAGCCAATGCTTCGAGCATATAATATCCGTAGAAGGTGGAGAAATCTTTTGCTCCGCCGGGAAGTATTGTTTTCTTTGCTGCTTTCTCGGGCGAAATCATGCCTGCTATTGCATTGAGCGATGCTGCTTGTTTCGAGCCGTTGAAGTCTCGGCGGCATTTTTTCATTTTAGCGGAGATGTCTGAGCATTTCTTTGCCAATTCTGTGTTGCCCCAGATTGTTTCAAGCTTTGCACCGCTGTCAAAAGCTATCGCCATTAAAGCCTGAAGCCCCGCATCAATTCCTTTGGGATTCTCGGAGGAAGGCCAGTCAAGGAAACGCGCGTTAAGTTTCTCGTAACCTTTGTCGTCAACATACTTCATGAGTTCGCCCAACAGTTCGGTAACATAGTCTTTCTGCTCGTCGAGATATTTGCGATTGCCGGTGTACATATACCATTGGTAATGTGTAATCATCCACCAGATAGAGTAGCTCGAAATTGTGCACATCCACTGCGTGGGCTTGAAGTTTTCTTTTGACAGGTCGAGACTTTTGTTCACCACATCGTTTGCGCCGAACACGGTGGCTATTGTGAGCACTTCGGGATTGATGTCGCCGGTCCACACAAGGCGGTCGCGCTTTATTCCGTCCCAAAGATATTGCTGCATATTGAGATGTACGGTGTATGCACCGGTTGTCCAAATTTTGTTGAGTCTTTCGTTGTCGCACTCAAATGATCCGAGATAAGGTATGTCTCTGTATCTGAAAGCCGCACGCACTTCCTGAAGCTGCAGGTCGGTTTCGTCGCCCAGCACGTCTATTCTCACGAAACGGAAACCCGAGTTGCCGCATTCGGCAACGCCCATTCCGGGGATTTCGAGGGTAAAAGTCGCGTAGCGCATGGTCGTTAGTGGCTCCGTTCTTGCCGTCAATTTCGCACATAGCCTCTGAAGCCGATTCGCCGAAGCGTACTCTCAGTTTCACCTTGTTTGCAGGGGCTCCGCCGGTAACTACCTGGATTCCGCCTTGCAGTTCCGCGCCGAAATCGAACAACATGGAGTTCATTCCGCCTTTTCCGTTTTTCAGGTGGCAGAACGAGATGCCTCCCAAGGCTGTTTGTCCGTAATTGTTTTTCAACAGAATACCTTCGTTTTCCATTGTGGAGCCTCCCGTTGACTGTTTCCACATTATTCGCTTGGGAAGAATGTAGGAAATGACACGTCTGTCGGTTTGCATACTGATTCCTTTCAATGCGGGAATCGATGTTTCACAGCACTTCTTTGTACAGTGCTTCTGGCTGTCCGCGCCGGGGACGCAGTTTTGCGATGTGCCCGGTACAGCAAGCAACGCTGCTGATGACAGGCAGAGAATTTTGAAAAAAATTATTCATTGATGCTTAGTTTGATTCAGTGATATTTGTGCAAATATAACGAAATTGTATGTTTTTAACCGATGTGTTTGATGAAAAACATGTTTTTGCACGAATAATGCGCCGCGCGGAGAATGCGAAAAGGTGTTTTTGTGTATGTCCGTAACGATTTTGCGGTGCATGAAAACCGTTGTTTTTCGTCCTTTTCCAATGGCGAAAATACACACATGGCTTGTTGTGAAAAATACAAGGCATATATTTTATTTAAATACAAGGCACTTATTTTAAAATATGTGCCTTATATTTTTGTGAAAAACAACTTCTGATTTTCAGCGACTTACAAAAAGCGTAAAAATCGCTTTGTTTTGATGCCCGCCGGCGCATTGTGAAAAGCTTTTTCGGGCTGATTTTGCAACGGCTCTAAATGCCGTTTTTGCCGATACTGAAAAATTTATTCAGGTTTCTGAAGCAGGAAAAATGCCGAGGTGGTAAAAAAGTCGCGAATGTATGGTATTGCTCCCAAACCCTTGAACAGCGTGCGCGGTGTGAGACCGAATTTGGCTTTGTAGTGAGGGTTAATGAACCAAAAGTGTCGGTTTACGATTGAGAACCCTGCTTTGCGTGCCGTTTTGTCGAAAAGTTCGATGGTTGTGCGTGTTTCGCGTATGTCCATCAGTTCCAACACGTCTTTTTCCTTTACGTTGCAGCTTTCCAGAATAATTCTGTAGAGCGGCAGGGGAAGCAGGTGTAAAAACGGGGCATGCGAGCAGAATTTGCTGCGACATATCTGTTGGTGTCCGCCGAAAGGCATGTACCATGCGGGGAAACCGAAAAACGCAAAACCGCCCGGGCGCAGAAAACGACGGGCTGCCGAAAGAAATCCGAGCTTGTCCGGCACATGTTCTATGACATCGTGGGCAAGAACTATGTCGAATTTCCCGTTAAATTCATCGCTGCATTTACTTGCATCGTTGCAAATGAAAGTGCCGGGCACTCCGTCCTGGGCAAAAAAGGTCTTTGCCTGTTCTGTGCGCTCCTTCACAATGTCAACTCCCGTTACCTCGCAACCTTTTTCGGCAAAAGGCTCAAGGTTTCCGCCTTCGCCGCATCCTATCTCGAGAATCTTCATTCCCGGACGGAGCTTGATATGCTTTTCGAGGTATGGTATATAATAGTTCTCGCTTGTGGTAGCCAATTCATTGAAATAACTGCGGCGGTCAAGATGTCTGTTTTGCATCGGATATTGATATGTTGCATTAGTTATTTGCAAATTTAATGATTTCGTTGGGAATTGTTAACTTTGCCATGTAAAAATAGTGGCAAGGCTCAAATACGTACATACGCATACAAGATGAAAGTAATTGTGAATCCCAAATACGAAAACAGCCGTGCTTTGCGCGATTTCATAAACAACGTTGACCGCCGGTTTCCTTCGGGAAAACTCGTGCAGCAAGGCAGCCGCAACACCCTGCGGAGCTTTGAAATCGAAGGACAAGGCATGGTGGTTAAACATTTCGGCACTCCCAATGCGTTTAACCGCGTTGTCTATTCGTTGTTTCGCAAACCCAAAGGCGTGCGTGCCTACGAATACGCTTTCAGAGTGAGAAATGCCGGTTTCGATACCCCGGAACCTATAGCATATATGGAACGCCGCAGTTTCGGACTTGTATCCGATGCATATTTCATAAGTTCACAATGTCCATATAGCCGACGTTTTTACGAATTTGGCAATGCCGATGCAAAAGACATAGAAGATATTTTGCGGGCTTTCACTCGTCGCACGGCACAATTCCATGAAGCGGGAATGCTTCACCGTGATTTTTCGCCGGGAAACATATTGTTTGATAAAGTTGACGGACAATGGAAGTTTGCCATAGTAGACATTAACCGCATGAGCTTTTCCAAGGTGAGCGTTGTCAGAGGCTGCAGAAATTTTGCCCGTCTCTGGGGACAACCCGACCTTTTCCGCATCATTGCCGACGAATATGCCAAAGCGCGAAACGCTGATGCCGACGAATGTTTCCGCATTATCCGCAGCGCACGACGCAAATTCTGGACACGATTTGCCAAGAGACACAAGGTAAAATACCGTCTGGAACTGTAGAGAGGGGCATATCAAAAAACATTCACAGAATCCAAACACCCGTATCCATTATGAACGAAGAGAAAAGGATAGAACAGTTGCGCCGGGAGCTTCATCGACATAATCATCTCTATTATGTTGAAAATTCTCCCGAGATAAGCGACCGCGAATTCGACACTTTGATGCACGAACTTCAGGACCTCGAGGCAAAACACCCCGAGATGCACGACCCCAATTCCCCCACGCAGCGCGTGGGAAGCGATCTTAACGTGGAATTTACCCGTGTTCCCCACCGCTATCCCATGTTGTCGCTTGCCAATACCTATAACCGCGAGGACGTAAGGGCTTTCTATTCGCGCGTAAGCGACGGTTTGGGCGGCAAACCCTTTGAAATTTGCTGCGAATTGAAGTTTGACGGACTTTCAATCTCTCTAACTTACGAAAAAGGCAGACTTGTGCGTGCCGTAACCCGTGGCGATGGTGAACAAGGCGATGATGTTACCAATAATGTCCGAACCATTCGCAGCATTCCCCTGCAACTTCCGCCCGGCGACTATCCTGACAATTTCGAAATACGCGGCGAAATTTTAATGCCTTGGAAAAGTTTCGAAAGATTAAACGAAGAGCGCGAAGCAGCCGAGGAACCTTTGTTCGCAAATCCCAGAAATGCCGCATCGGGAACGTTGAAAAGCAAAAGTTCTGCCGTTGTGGCGCAACGGGGACTGGATGCTTATCTTTATTATCTGCTTGGCGACAATCTGCCGTCGGACAATCATTACGGCAATCTTGAAAAGGCGGCTGCGTGGGGCTTTAAGGTTTCAAAGGCAATGAGAGTTGTTTCGAAACTTGAGGACATTTACAGCTACATAGACTATTGAACGAGGAACGTCGCAAACTTCCCGTTGCCACAGACGGAATTGTGCTTAAAGTAAACTCGCTTGCGCAGCAGCAGGAATTGGGTTTCACGTCCAAAACTCCGCGTTGGGCAATAGCATATAAGTTCGAAGCCGAACGCGCACGCACCAAATTATTGAAAGTTACGTTTCAGGTGGGAAGAACAGGAGCAGTTACTCCCGTGGCAAACATGGAACCGGTGTTGCTTGCGGGAACTGTGGTGAAACGTGCCTCACTCCATAACGAAGACATGATTAAGAAGTTGAATCTTCACGAAGGCGATTATGTTTATGTGGAGAAAGCGGGCGAGATAATACCGCAGATTGTGGGCGTGGACGAGCATTCGCAAAACTCAAGGGGAGAGGCTGTGAAATTCATCACAAACTGTCCTGAATGTGGTGCTCCTCTGGTGCGTTATGACGGAGAAGCGGCGTGGTATTGCACGAATACTGCCACCTGTCCGCCTCAGATTAAGGGACGAATAGAGCATTTCATATCGCACGACGCTATGAACATCGATTCCATAGGACCTGAAACCGTGGACGACTTTTATAAACGTAAACTTATAGGCGATGCCGCAGATTTGTATGGTTTGACGGTGGCGGACATTGCAGGCTACGGCGGCTCGCGTGAGAAATCGGCGCGCAAGATGCTTAAGGGCATTGACGACAGCCGGCAAGTTCCGTTTGAAAGAGTGCTCTACGCTTTGGGCATAAGGTTCGTGGGCAAGGTTTCGGCTAAGAACATTGCGCGTGCCATGAAGAATATCGATGCCATTAAATGCCACGGTCAACGAGCTTTCGCGCATTGACGGCGTGGGAGAAGTTATTGCGCAGAGCATTAAACAGTATTTCGGCGAGGCTGAGAACCGAGAATTTGTGGAACGTCTTCGCGGCGCAGGTCTGCAAATGGCGGTTAACGAGGATACATTGTCAAAAGGCAATGCGCTCCAAGGCTGTGCGGTGGTAATAAGCGGAGTTTTCAAGCACCATTCGCGCGAGGAATATAAGGCTATGATCGAACAATATGGCGGAAGAAATGTTTCTTCAATTTCTTCAAAAACTTCCTTTTTATCCTTGCAGGAGAGAACATGGGTCCTTCAAAAAACTCGAGAAAGCTGCGAAACTGAATGTTCCCATCATGAACGAGGACGATTTCCTCAGAAAGGTCGGGGAGGACGTGCCTCAGGACCTTTTCGGAGAGTGAAATTACGGGAAAACAGCGGTTTTTGAGGCTTTTGTGTTTGTTGAAAATCAGACATCGATTTTGACGAAAAATACAAGGCACTTATTTTAAAATAAGTGCCTTGTATTTTAAAAATATATGGCTTGTATTTTTTGCGAGATGCCTTATGTTTTTTTCGGTGTGCGGAAGCGTCGGAAAACGTGCGGAATTTCGGATGAAAATTCCAGCTTTGTCTGACGGCATAAGCCGAATCAATGAGCTTATTCGTAACTTTGCATTTACTGACAAGGTTATGGATAGTAAAACATTCTTTGATTTCGTGAGCGCATCGGAGGCGCGGGAAGCTATGAACCGCCTTGGCGTGCAGGAAACGGACTTCGTGTTTGTCATTGACTATCTCCGCAAAAACTGTGTGGTTGTGCCTTTGGCGGAGGTCAATGTATCGCAGCTTTGCTTTGATTTCCCGAATGCGCAAAGGGTTGGACATCGCAATGTGGAGGACACCGCCCGCGTGGTGTGGCAACCGCAGTTTCCGCCTTACGCCTCTTACGAACGCGCTTTCGAATGTGTGAGGAGCAACATACTTCGCGGCAACAGCTATTTAGTGAATCTCACCGCCGAGATTGAGGTGAAAACAAATCTTACGCTTCAAGAAATTTTTTATCGCTCACATGCCCCATACCGTCTGTGGATGAACAACCGCTTTGTGTGCTTCTCGCCCGAAACTTTTGTGCGCATCGACGCGCAGGGAACAATCAGTTCCTATCCCATGAAGGGCACGATTGACGCAACTATCCGCAACGCCGCCGAAGTGTTGGAGAACGACGGGAAAGAAGCCGCCGAGCATGCCACTATAGTGGACCTGATACGCAACGACCTGAGTATTGTTGCCGACAAAGTGCATGTGGAACGCTATCGTTACCTTGATTTGATAGAAACAAACCGCGGGCGTATTTTCCAAACTAGTTCCGAAGTGGCGGGACGGCTTCACGGCTGTTGGCAGAGCCGTTTGGGAGACATTGTGTTCTCGCAGCTTCCTGCAGGTTCTATTACCGGTGCGCCCAAACCCGAGACAATGCGGATAATTGCCGATGCCGAAAACTATGAAAGGGGTTTCTATACAGGGGTAATGGGATGTTATGCCGGCGGAAAGCTCGACAGCGCGGTAATGATAAGGTTTGCCGAAACCCGCGAGGGAAAACTGTTTTTCAAGGCGGGAGGCGGAATAACGTCAAAGAGTGAATGCAGAAAAGAATACGAAGAATTAAAACAGAAAGTATATGTGCCGTTTTGTTGAAACCATAAGGCTGCAGAATCATGAGCTTTTGCAATATTGCCCTACACCAATTGCGTTCCGAGAATACGGCTCGGCGGTTCTTCGACAGTGGTTACGCTCTTGAAGATATTGCGAAAGTTGCCTCGCAATTCTCCGAACGCGGCGGCGTTAACAAGATTCGCATTGTTTACGACGAGAGTGGAGTGGTTTTTACCTCATGCGAACCGTACACAATGAAGAATATAAAAACTTTGCGGCTTGTAGAGTGCAACGATATTGACTATACATATAAATATGCCGATCGCAGCGAACTCGACAAGGCAATGACCATGCGCGGAAACTGCGACAATGTGGTGATTGTGAGAAACGGTTTGCTTACCGACACTTCTTATACCAACATTGCCCTATATGACGGATAACATTGGCTTTACTCCCGCGCATCCTCTCCTGAGGGGCACGGCTCTGATGCGCTTGCTCGACGAAGAAAAACTCGTGAGCGCAGATATAAAAGCGGACGACGTGAGAAAGTTTTCCCGTTTGGCAATGTTCAACGCCATGATAGATTTCGGGGAAATGGTGCTTCCTGTGGAAAATGTGAGTTGTGATTAGTTCAAAACTCCAATTGCGGCGCACTGTCGGGCACGTAGGTGCTGCGAATCCGCCACGCCGGAGGGTAAGAATTGTTCAGGCGTGAACCAACATTGTTGGCAAAACCAAGAGGCAGGTTACGGTAGGAAATTGTTACCCATCCGCGCGGTGCGTAAACCGTGAGGGGAATGCTTTCGCCGCGAAGAAATTTTATGGCATCGGAATAGTTGAGGCTGATGTCGGGAAAAGCCTTACGGTTGAGGCACGAACTGAGCGCAAGACCCGGTGCGGGAACGAATTGTGGTTTGGGCTTTCGTGCGGAGTTTGAAAACTTTGCCGGTTTTTCCGTACAAACGCGCACTCCGGCGCATATCACGTTCAACTTCTCGGAAATGGCGGCGTAGTCATCGGCAAACGCTTTGCGCAAAGCGGTGATTCCGTCTTTTGATTTATGGAAATCGAAATTCTCTTTACAGTTAATCCATTCCGCAAAACCGTCAGCACTAACGGTTTCAGGCTTTTTCTTTTTGCTTTTGCGGTTTTCGGCGGGCGGAGTGTCGGATGTTTTTTTCAACAGAGCAAGAAAGAAACCTTCGCCGCGCGTTTTGTGGGGAAGAAATGGTAAACCGGCAGATTTCTTCCCGTTGTGTCGCCGCAAATGTGCCAGTCGGCATCGGTTTCAAGGTTTATGATTTCCGCTCCAAGCTCGTTGGCAATGAACAAAACGTTTTCCTCGTCCTCCCTGCGGTTAAAGGTGCACGTACTATAGATTATGTATCCGCCCTTTCGCAATGTAGGCCAAATGGTACGCAGTATGTCGCGCTGGCGTTGCACACAATTTTCCACATTAGCCTTACTCCATTCCGAACGCGCCGTTTCGTCTTTGCGGAACATGCCTTCTCCCGAACACGGAACGTCGGTTGCTATTAAATCAAAGAAACCTGTGAGACCGTCAAAGGCTTCAGGAAAGTCGGACGTTACTATAATGTCGGGATTTCCCCATTTTGCCAGATTCTCCGTGAGCACCGCAGCACGCTTGGAAAGGGGTTCGTTTGAAACAAGCAGCCCGCCTTTCATTGAATTTCGTATCATGATGCTCTTACCTCCCGGAGCGGCGCAAAGATCCAGCGCACGGTCAATGCGGATGTCCTTTTGTATGTAATTAAGAGCCTTTTCCACAAACATGGACGAGGGCTCCTCTACATAATATGCCCCGGCGTGCAAAAAAGGATCGAAAGTGAAACGCGGACGACTCTTCAGGTAAAAACCGTTTGAGGTCCATTCCACCCTTTCTGCGTTGTCGGGTATAACTACTCCCGTTTTCTGCATCTTTTCTGCGTTAATGTGGATTCCTAGTGAGGGTTCCGAGTCGAGAGATGCGAGAAATTCTTCGCTTTCTCTGCCGAAAATGGAAACGGAAGTCTCAAGAAAATCCTTAGGTATGGGAGTGTTCATCGTTTTTGTGGGCTTGTCTGTTTATTTGCGAGTGAAAGTTACGAAATCAAACGGCTTTTCGTTTTTCTCGTCTGCTTCGTGGTGTTCGCGTTCCGCCTCGTTCCAGTCCTGTAAATTGATTTCTGGGAAAAAAACATCGGCATTTTCCGGCGTGGCATGGACATAAGTAAGTTCCAACCGCGAAGCGAGCGGATAAGATTCGGCATAAACCGAAGCACCTCCCAGAATGTACACTTTTTCTGCTTCGTGGCAGTGCGAAAGAGCCTCGGAAAGTGAAGCATATACGTCGCAGCCCTCAATACTACTCACTGTGCGGCTCACAACTATGTTGCGGCGGTTGGGAAGTGCCCCCTTGGGTAGCGACTCATAGGTTTTGCGTCCCATGAGTACCGTGTGTCCCGTGGTGAGATGCTTGAAGTGTTTCAAATCTGCCGAAAGGCGGTAAATAAGTCTGTTCTTGTATCCGATGGCGCGGTTATCAGCCACCGCTGCAATGATTATAATTTCCGGCATAAGGGATGTTGTGCGTTGTTAAACCGATACGGCTGCTTTTATGTGCGGCCAGGGATTATAGTTTTCCAGTTCGAAGTCTTCGAATTTGAAGTCGAAAATGTTTTTTACTTCGGGATTGAGCTTCATTGTAGGCAAAGGGCGCGGCTCGCGAGCCAGTTGTATTTTGGCTTGTTCTATGTGGTTTAGATAAAGATGCGTGTCGCCTGTGGTATATACGAAATCGCCCGGTTCAAGTCCCGTTACCTGCGCCGTCATAAGGAGAAGCAGTGAGTAAGAAGCAATGTTGAACGGAACGCCAAGGAATGTGTCGGCACTGCGTTGGTAAAGTTGCAGACTTAAACGCCCGCCCGCCACATAATATTGGAAAAAGAATATGACAAGGTGGGAGATTCATTTTGTCAAGATCCGCCACGTTCCACGCGCTTACTATTATGCGGCGCGAATCGGGCGAATGTTTTATCATGTCCACGGCTTGTGAAATCTGATCTATGGTTCCGCCGTTATAGTCGTGCCATTTGCGCCACTGATAACCGTATATGTGTCCGAGGTCGCCGTTTTCGTCTGCCCATTCGTCCCATATCGACACTTTGTGGTCGTGGAGATATTTCACGTTGGTGTCTCCTTTCAAAAACCACAACAGTTCGTAGATGATTGATTTCAGATGTAGTTTTTTGTTGTGAGCAATGGGAATCCTTTGCTCAAATCAAATCGCATCTGGTTGCCGAATACGCTGATTGTTCCGGTACCTGTGCGGTCGTCTTTGCGCACTCCTTCAGTCAGAATCCTATCAAGAAGGTCGAGATATTGTTTCATTTTCGTGTTCTGTTTTAATTTTCGTCGTCGCGATGGTTTCTGCAAATAAGATAGTCGCTTATGCCGATGCCGAAAACCACTATTCCGGCAACAGCTATAAGTTCTAATCCTCCGTAAAGCGATATTAATGTAACGCCTCCGCCTATGCACATGTTTCTTATGGCATTGTCGCGGCGGTGCGTATAGTTTTGTTTTTTGTTTTGTTGCTTTGTCCGGTTGCTTTCCGCAGTGTTTTCGTCCGGACGAACGTTATAAGGTGTTTGATACAGGTCGTATTGCTTTGCTTTATTGCGATTACGCAATACATATCTTATAAGTAGTGCTATTATAAGCAGCGGAAACACAAAGAACAGGAAGATCATAATAAAAACTCCTATGTCTGCAAATCCACACATGGCATTAAAAATTTTGAAGGTTGAAAAAATATTGTCGTTCACGGCTTCATCGCCAAATTTATTTAGTTTCTGAATAAATCCTTTCGGTATGTGGGTTGAAACAACATAGTCCGATGTGTCGTCCAAAACTGTGTCGCTCGTAATGGTTACCGCTGTGTTTGTGTTTATTCCCGTTGTGTCGGTCGCGGTTGTCGCTGCTGCGCAGCATAGCGAGGCAAACATAAGAATAAAGGCAAAAAGATATTTCATTTCTGACGGATTGTTGATTGTATGCAAAGGTAGTCAAATTATTTTGCTAAATTCGCAAGCGTATTAAACTTATTATGATGAAAAAGACGATGATTGGTGCGCTGGTCGTAACCCTTGCCCTGGGCATGGGAAACACAGTTTGTGCGCAAAAGACCAAAGGCGGGGTGTTTGACATTGCTAATTATACGCTCCACGACGGAGGGGTTTTGAAAAAAGGCGTTAACGAGAGCTTCCAGGGTCTGGCTATATATAAGGAGTATATGGTGGGATTGTATAACGCGGGCTATGCGTCGCTTTACAAAATACATCCCGACGGAACGTTTGTGCGTTTGAGCACTTTCCCGCTTGGAAGTAATTCGAAATATAACCATGCCAATGTGGCAAACTTCGGTGTGGAGAAATATGCCAAGGGCGATGTGCTTCCGTTGTTGTATGTGTCGCAGACCAAAACGGACAAGGAAAAGAACATTACCGATGCCTGTTTCGTGGAAAGGATTCTTCCCGAGGGCAGGGCTGAACTTGTGCAGACCATATTGCTCGACAATCATAACGACTACTACGGTTGGGCTGTGCAATGGGCTGTTGACAAAAGCGCAAGCGTCTCATTGGCTTCGGAAACACCATAGACAACAACAATCCCAAGAACAATTTCCGCATAATGGTTTTCAAACTGCCCACATTGAAGCAGGGAAAAACCGTGGTACTGAAAAAGGAAGACATAATAGAGAATTATCTCATTCAGGACTATGACAAGTCGTATCCTCACGTACAGATAGGACAAGGCGGCGTAGTTGCGGGAAACTGTCTCGTAATGCCCACGGGCGTAGGCTCTTCACAGTATCCCAGCGTGATTTATTCGTGGGATTTGAAGAACAAGAAAATGGTGAGTGTGCTTAACATGCAGAGCGAGGTGCCGTTTGAGTTCGAAGACTGCGACTTTTTCCAAAACAAGATGTACATACAGTGCAACGAGGGTGCGCAGGGCAGAATGAAGATAATGGAATGGAAGGATAAAAAGTGATTTTTCCACTCAAAAACAACGCTTAAAAACAAGCCTTTGTAAGTTGTTGAAAATCAGAGGTCAATTTTTGCGAAAAATATAAGGCACTTATTTTAAAATAAGTGCCTTATATTTTAAAATACATGGCTTGTATTTTTTTCACAACAAGCCATGTGTTTTTTTTCGGACATCGGAAAACGCCTTTTTCGTATCGTTTTCCGTGCAAAATTCATGGGCTTACAAAAGAAGAAATCCCATGTTGCGCAAACTATCTGTTGCCGTACATGTGTTCGTAATACTTTTGGTAATCGCCCGAAGTAACTTCACCAATCCATTTGCGGTTTTCCAGATTCCACAAAACGGTTTTCTCTATTCCCACGGCAAACGTGGTCTCGGGATACCAGCCCAGATCTTTTTTATCTTTGCAGGGTCAATGGCGTAACGCAGGTCGTGCCCCAGACGGTCGGTTACGTAGGTTATCAAGTCGTAGTTAATCCACGACAAGTCGTCGCTTTTGACCAGCAGACTGCGGAACTCCGGACGCTGCTCCATTGTGCGGCGAATGATGTCTATTATCAGGTGCACGATGTCAATGTTTTCTGCTCGTTGTGCCCGCCTACATTATATATACTGCCGTCCGGTGCCTCGTTGACCACCAAGTCTATCGCTTTGCAGTGGTCGTCTACGTACAACCAGTCTCTTACGTTCAAACCTTTGCCATATACCGGAAGTTTCTTGCCTTCAAGTATGTTGTTGATGATTAAAGGTATGAGTTTTTCGGGAAACTGGTATGGACCGTAATTGTTTGAGCAGCGGGTAATGCTTACCGGAAAGTGGAAAGTGTCGCGATATGCACACACAATGAAGTCTGCGCTTGCCTTGGAAGCACTGTATGGGCTGTGGGGTGAGAGAGGAGTGTCCTCGCGAAAGAAACCTTCGGCTCCGAGTGCCCCGTAAACTTCATCGGTTGAAACCTGATGGAAACGCACACCCTTGCGCCATGTGGGATAGCCGCTCGCATCCTTCCCGGTGTTCCATGCCTTGCGTGCACAGTCCATGAGGTTCTGCGTGCCGAGGATGTTGGTGGTGAGGAAAACCTGCGGATTTTCTATACTTCGGTCCACGTGGCTTTCTGCAGCAAAGTTCACAATCACGTCAAAGTTATGCTCTGCAAAAAGGTTCGATACAAGGGCGCGATCACCAATGTCGCCACGCACAAAAAGCATCGCTCGTTGTCGATGTCGTTTTTTATGGTGCCAAGGTTGCCGGCGTATGTAAGCGCGTCCAACACCACGATTTTTATGTCCGTGTGCTTGCGCAGCATATACTTTATGAAATTTGCGCCGATGAATCCGGCGGCTCCCGTAACAAGATACGTTTTCATGTCTTCCTGTTTATGATGTATGTTTAGTATTGTACAAAGTTATACAATTTCGCAGATTAAACCCGTTTTTCATTGGAAAACATGTTTCTCGGGTTGATTTTTCACGAAAGAGGGGAGCGACAATGTGCAAAACAATAAAGGCAGCGGAAACATTTGATGTGTTCCGCTGCCTTTGAACCATTGCCTGGAACGCAGGGCACATGTCCTGCGTTATTTTCTTTCCGGAATTTATTTCACTGCAATCTTGAACGATTTCTTGCCTGTTGCAACAACGTAGATGCCGTTAGCAAGGCTGAGCGAACCGTTTTTGCCGCTGTAAACAAGCTTGCCGTCGGTGGTGTAAATGTTAACCGTGGCTTTGTAGCCGTTAACGGAGACAATGTTACCGTTTACGCTCACGCTTTCTGCGTTATCGGTGGCATTGTTTATGGCATTTACGCCTGTTTCTTCAATGTTCTTGAATTTGTTCCAGCACTCGTTTGCGCGGAAAGCCGCTGTCATTCCTGCGGGAACGTATAACACGCAGTTTTCTGTGTCTACACCGTCGAAAGCAGATGCACTCGGTTTCCCACTATGTCGCGCGTGATGCTTTTAAGATTCTTGCAATTTCCGAAAAGCAAGGGAATCGATGGCATAGATGTAGGGAATGCTGAGGGTTTCAAGCGAGTCGCAGCCGAAGAAAGCCTTTGCGCCTATGCTGCCGTCCGTGCTGTCGTTTGAGAGAACCGTTGCGCTTTTGATTTCAGAGTTTGCGCAAGCGTTTTCGCCTATTGTTCCGAGGTTTTCGGGCGTTACCACGGATTTCATCTTTGAATCGGCGGCTGCGTTGCCGCTTACCATAATAACATCGTCGGGAACTATGTATTCGGATTCCTTGGCAAAGGGATAGAATATGAGGACTTTTCCGTTTTTTGCTGTACATTGCGCCGTCCACGGATTTGTAGTGAGCGTTTCCGTCTGCAATGTTAATGGCGGAAAGGTCCTTGCAGTTTGCGAAATAGTCCTGCAGTCCCACCAACTTGAGGGTTGCCGGAACGCTCACAGCCTTAAGTCCGGCGCAATTATTAAAGGTTTCTTTTGCAAATGTCTCTGTTCCTTCGGGAATGGTATATTCTTCTGCGCGTGCGGAGGGATAGATGAGAAGTTCTTTGCCGTCGGCTGTGAACACAACTCCGTCAACAGATTTATAGCTCGAGTTTCCCGAAGCAACATTCACGTCGGTCAGAGCGTTGCAACCCGGAAATGCGAGGTTGTTAGCCATATTGACGGGAACGTTTACCTTTTCGAGATTGCTGCAATTCTGAAATGACTGCATGTTGAATATTAAAACTCTCGTGCTTTCGGGAATGGTGTATTCCTTATCGGTTTTTGCGGCGGGATATTTAACGAGAACTATTCCGTTCTTTGTGAAGAGAACTCCGTTGTCGCCTTTATAATTGCTGTTTTGGTAGTTCACATAAAAACCGGAGCATTTGTCCATGCCGTCAAGTGCGTTGCTTCCGATTGTTGCCACATTTTGGGGAATGTAGAGCGTTTCTATGCTTTGGCAGTTATAGAGTGCGCTGTCGCCAATCTCTTTCACAGCGGCGGGAATGGATATTTGCGCAAGATTCTTGCAGTTCTTGAATGCCTTGGCTTCTATGCTGCTCACGCTTTGAGGTATTTCAACGCTTTTGAGCGAGGTGCAGCCGTTGAAGAGTCCTTCTTTTATTGCGCTTATTCCGTCGGGAATGCTGACTGATTCGAGACTTTCGCAACCCGAAAAGACATTGGTGAAAATGTTCTTTACGTTCGAGGGGATGTCTATGCTTTTGAGCGATGTGCAGTTCTGAAATGCGTTGCCGCCGAGCATTATGACGCTTGAAGGAATGGTTACCGAGGCAAGCGAGTCGCAGTCCTTGAATGCGTTGAAGGGAATGATTGTTACGTTGTAGTCTTTGTCGTTGATGCTTACGGTTGCTTCAATGTCGGCTTCCTTTATGCTTGTGTCTTCAGCCTGTGCGGTGGCTGTGGAAGCGGCTTCGGAAAGCACCGAGTAGGTTATGCCGTTTTTGGTAACGGACTGTGCCGACAGACTGCCTGCCAACAGTGTGATGAGAGGCAGCACTAACATGGTTTTGAGCTTTGTAGAATCAAATGCCATAGGTTTATGTTTTAGGTTTTCGGAAGTCCCCGTTCCGAAATTTAACTTCAAATCTTACTAATTCTTCTTTATTTGAAATGTGCAGGGGGATTTGTGCGCGTTGATGGAGAAAGCGCGGCAGTACACATTCAATTGTTACACGTTTCGGTTTAGCCTTTTCTTTCAAAATGAAAGCGTAACCGTAAAAATATATGCAAAATTACAGAAATATGTTTTTAAGCTCCGCCAAAAGGCGGAAATTTCAAGAAAAAGCCGTTGCTGGTTGAAATTAAGGCGAAAGATTTGCAACACGACATTGCAAACGAATGCGCAAAGCCGAATGTGAACCCATGAAATCGCAAAGAAAAAAACGTGGTTTGCGCGCGCAAAAAAAACATACATGGCTTGTTGTAAAAAATACAAGCCATATATTTTAAAAAATATGTGCCTTGTATTTTTAAAATAAGTGCCTTGTATTTTCGACGTTTTCAAGTATGTGTTTTCCAGCAACTTACAAATGTCGGTTTTTGAAGGCATTTTCAACCCGGAAAAACCGCGTTTTTAGGAAGATGAATTGCGTTGTTTCGGGAAATCGGTTGATGATAATGTTTGTGTATTTGCGCCGAAAAACTAAATTTGCAATGTAATATGAATGTTTACATGCAAATACTTATTAATATGGTCTCGAAAATAACCAAACCGCTCTTTGTCCTTTTGGCAATAATGTTTACCGCTTCCGTGTCGGCACGCAGCTCTGCAACATACGGAGAAGATTATACCGCTCCCGATAGTTCGCTGATAACCCACGCCGTTGTGAAAGAATTTCCAATGGAAGCAAAACCCACATACACTGTTACGGTGAACGGGAAAAAGGTCGGGCTTTACAACGACATGAGTCATTGGGGCGGAGTGGTGAACTTTGGAAGTTTCGAGTTTAAGAACGGAAAGGAAATAACCATTCGCATTACCTATGCGGGAGATATGAAAAAGCTATGAGGTGCTTCCCATAAAGAAACTCGACCTTTTGTCGGTGAAGAAAACGGGAAAGCGCACCATAGAAATAAAAACCAACCGGGCAGATCAGAACATAACGGTGATTGTGAACGGAGAACCCAAGAAAGATGTGCTGCATCTTTTCTGCAACAGCGTGGATGTGAAAGCCCCTGCGGTGCCCGATTCAAAAGTTACCATTGCTACGAGAACCTGAAGCTGCATTACTTCGGTCCCGGCTTTCATGATTTGAAAAAAGATTTTCAAAGACAGGGACATGCTGGTGCTTAACGACGGCTGGAAGGTTTACATAGCCGGCGGTGCGGTGCTTTACGGTCGCATAGGGCTTTGGGGTACAAACAAAGGCACTAAAGTTTACGGACGCGGCATGGTTTATAACGACACCAACAATGCCCGTGTGATTTTCGAGGCAAACGAATGCAAAGGTGCCGACGTAGGGGCGTTTTGTTCCATTGCCACCGCGCGGGAGTTTGGCAGGTGGTAATAAATCACTGCCGGAACGTGGAGTTTAAGGGAGTTAAGATTCTCTCCACCCGATATGCTTCGACCGACGGGTTGGACATTGTGAACAGTCAGCAATGCGCTTTCTTGAATACCTTTATCCGCGCCAACGACGACGCAATAGCCATAAAAGGTCTCGATTCGCGCAAACCGGCAGAGTGTCCTCCCACGAGCAATCTCACATTCTGCGGCATGCAACTTTGGAATGACTGCAACTGTGCCATGGGTATTGGCGCGGAAAACCATTGCAGTCTGTACGAAAACATACGTTTCATGAATAGCAGCATACTTTTCAGCTATGACGACCCTGACTATCACGAAACTCTCGATGAGCGCGCGGCTTTGACCATTTGCTGCATACACGGCACCCATTTCCGAAATATTTCATACGAGAATGTGGACGTTTATCACTGCGAGCGTCTTATTGCTGCAGGATTCCAACCTTCGTTTTGGTTTGGTGCTTTGCCCGGCGACCAATCTACGGAGGGCAGCATGAGAAACATTAAATACCAAAACGTAAACTCCTATAACAACAGCGGAAGCACGATAGCCAATCAGATACATATTTACGGTTGGAACAAACAAGGCACGCCCGAAAAGAGTGTTGACGGCGTTTTGTTCGAGAATGTGAACATAGAAGGTCGGAAAGTTTCCTCGCTCGCGGACAAACATTTCCTGTTAGGTCCGAATGTAAAGAACGTGGAGTTCAAATAATAAATGCCCCGGCTATTATATTTTCATTAACTTTGCAGAAATAACCAAACAGGCTTTTAATGAGAATAGACATAATAACCGTTTTGCCCGAGATGCTCGAGGGCTTAGTAAACGTGTCGATACTTGCCCGCGCACAGAAGAAAGGGCTGGTGGATATTCATGTTCATAATCTTCGCGATTACACGGAGGACAAGCACCGCAGGGTTGATGATTATCCTTTCGGAGGTTTTGCCGGAATGGTAATGAGTGTCAGCCCATAGATGCCTGTATAAGCAAGCTTAAAAGCGAACGCCATTACGACGAAATAATATTTACAACGCCCGACGGAGAACAGTTTGACCAGAAAATGGCTAACGACTTGTCAATGCTCGAGAATATAATAATTCTTTGCGGACATTATAAAGGCGTGGACTATCGTGTGCGCGAACATCTCATAACCAAGGAAGTAAGTATGGGCGACTTCGTGTTGACAGGAGGTGAGATAGCCGCCGCAGCTATGGCAGACGCTATAACAAGACTTGTGCCGGGAGTATTGAGCGACGAACAGAGCGCATTGTCCGATTCGTTTCAAGACAATTTACTCGCTGCGCCCGTTTATACCCGCCCTGCAGACTACAAAGGTTGGAAAGTTCCCGAAATATTGCTCAGCGGGCACGATGCAAAAATAAAAGCGTGGGAAATAAGTCAGTCGCTGGAACGCACAAAAAAGCTGCGCCCCGATTTGCTTGAGGACTGAAAAACGTTTGTGTACCCGATGTCCTTGCTGTTGCGGCTCGCCGTTATTTCATAAACACGAAATAAACAGCTGCCACGAGACATGCGAATGCTGCAATATGATTCCAATGCAGACTTTGTCCATGGAAGAGCAAACTGGCTATGACTGCGAAAACCACAAGACTGACGCATTCCTGAATAACCTTTAACTGCACAAGCGAAAAAAAGGTCCGCCGTTTCCGTCAAAACCTATACGGTTTGCAGGCACTTGGCAACAGTATTCGAAAAAGGCTATTCCCCACGAAAACACAATGACTCCGATTAAAGACCAATGGCTGCTGATTCCTGTTTGCTGCAATTTAAGGTGCCCGTACCAGGCAAACGTCATGAAAACATTGCTTAGCAGCAAAAAGCAATAAGGTATAAACTCCATTCATATATAATATAGCGGTTAGAATTACAAAAATCAGGGTTCCGATGTGGCGGAACCCTGGTTTTTATTAGTAGTGATGTAAAGTTTGTTTTTGAATCAATTGTTGAAATACGGTGCTTCCGAAGTGCGCGATGCCACTTTATCTTCAACATAAGGCCAGCCGTTGTTCCATTTCACCTGGTCGAGGAAAACACAACGCCCTTTGTCAGCTTCTTCTTTAAGATAGCCGTGATATATAATCCATGTCTGTCCTTTGTCATCCTCTACAAATTCAGCGTTGTGCCCCGGACCGGCAACGAAAGAGTCGCTTTGCAACATTGTTTCGCACTGATTGTTGAGCATGCTGCCTCCGTTTTTGTTCACGTAGGGACCAAACAAACTTCTGGAGCGTCCGTAAACCACGTGATAGGTACTGTTTGCTCCTTCGCAGCAAGTACCTGCCGAACCGAACAGATAATAGTAGCCGTCTTTCTTATATATATATGACGCTTCCATGAGTCCGCCTGCAATTTGTCTCTTGCTTGCGCCCGGCATTACGCGCAACCCATCGTCTGTAAGCTGTATGATATAAATTCCCCAAAACGAACCCCATACAAGATACTTCTTGCCTCCGTCTTCAATGTAAAACTGGTCGATAGAGTTGTTCACGCCGATGGTTTCACTTGTAAACATAGCTCCTCTGTCCACAAACGGTCCTTCGGGACGCTCGGATGTTGCTACGCCAACGCCGCTTTTGTTTAACACACCCCATACACCGATTGCATAGTAAAGCACATATTGTCCGTTTATATAGTTTATGTCCGGCGCCCACATCACTGCGGTTACAGTGTTTCCGCTACTGTTTTTATAAGCGACGTATGGATTTACGGTGCGGGGGCGTGTGGCTTCGGAGAAAGCCGTTCCCACAAACATCAATCGATTAAGTTTCGCGAACGATAGATTGGCATGTTGCGCGTATCCTCTGTACCGTAAAGATAAAAGTATCCGTCGTTGGCTTTGATTATCGTAGGGTCGGGGACAGACTGTTTTTATTATCGGGTTGGAGAATGTAAGTCTTTTTGCGTTGTTTTTCCGCATTGACCGTAACAAATCCTGCCAACATTATAATGGTTGCAAAATAATATTTTTTCATGTTCCTTTGAAATTGAAATAGTGTTCTTGGTTTGGAAAAGTGTTATGTTGTTATTTTTTCTTGGATTTCTTGAAATAAGGAGCAGGAGCTTCTTTCGCAGGTACTCCTCCGTCAATATAAGGCCAGCCGTCTTTCCATTTTACTTGCGACATGAAAACCATACGACGCTTCTCGGGCTCTTTTCTAAGGTAACCGTGATAGATAATCCAGGTTTGTTTCTTGTCATCTTCCATAATTTCAGCATTATGTCCCGGACCTGCCACAAAATCATTGCCTTTTATGAGAGTATCATACTTGCCATCGAGAATACGTTCGCCGTTTTTCGTAAGATAAGGACCGAATAGGCTCTTGGAACGCCCGTACATTAAATGATATGTACTCTTCTCGCCCTCGCAACAGGTTCCCACCGAACCGAAATAGTAATAGTAGCCTTTACGTTTGAGAATGTAAGAACCTTCCGACTGATTGCCGCAAATTTGTTGCTTTTTCGCGCCCGGCATAATGTTTAAGCCGTCGTCTGTAAGCTGTATGATATAAATTCCACGGAACGAACCCCAGACAAGATACTTTTTGCCGCCGTCTTCAATGTAGAACTGGTCAATTGAGTTCTGTACTCCGATTTCGCGAGAGTCTATTAGTTTGCCGTGATCGGTGAATGGTCCTTCGGGTTTGGGAGCTGTTGCCACGCCAATGCCGCTATCCCATTCTTTTCCCCACAATCCAATTGTATAGTAAAGCACATATTGTCCGTTAATATAGTTAATGTCCGGAGCCCAAATCATTCCTGCGGGAACATAAGGTCTCACGGTGTGGGGACGTGTCTCGTTGGTGAAAGCTGTTCCTATAAAAAGTCCAATCCGTAAGGTTCTTGGAGCGATATATAGGCATGTTGCGCGTGTCTTCTGTGCCGTAAAGATAAAAATAACCGTCGGCAGCCTTAATAACTGTGGGATCGGGCACAGATTGCGGTATTATGGGATTGGTGAAAGTCGGTTTTTTTATCTCCGTTGTCTGCAAGTGTTGGAGATATAGCAAACATGGTCGCTAATATACCGGTTAGTATGGTTTTTTTTTTCATGGTTCTTATCTGATTATTACTTTCTTCCGTTGTGAATGTATATTCCGCCCTTCTTAGGTTCTATAACTTTTATACCCTCTATGGTGTAGTATGCACCATCTTCGTCATCGTCTCTTGCTATTGCGGGATTGTTTATGCCGGTAAGCCTTTTGTCGAATTCTTTTATGTTCTTGGCCTCTCTCCAACCTGTACGGAATTTATAGGACGTGCCCTCCGGAATGAAAAAGCGTATCGCAATAAGTGAAATATCCCCTTTTGATTGCCGGTGCACTGGTCCATTCCACATAGTATTGTTCAATTGAGTCGCCTTTGAAGGTATAGTTGCCGATTTTTCTCAGTTTCTCGGGCATATAAACGTATTTCAGTTTTCCGCAATCGGCAAATGCGTAGTCGCCAACGCTGTTAAGGTTGCTAAGTTTCAGAGTATCGAAGCACTTTACGCCTTGGAATGCAGAATCGGCAATAATTGTTATGTTGGGAGACAGAGTAAAGTCGGTTAACTTCGTACATCCTGCGAAAGTTTTGAAGCGTATTTCCGTTATGTTCTTGGAAATTTTTGCGCTTGTAAGGTTTTGGCAATAAGCAAAAGCCTGTTCGCCGAGATATTTCACCGAATCGCTCATGGTTATTTGTTTCAAGGCGTGCGCATCTTTGAAAGCGTGGTCGCCAATACTGTCAACATTTGCGGGAATATTAATCTCCGACATTTTCTGACAGGCAGAAAAAGCATCGTGTCCTATGTGTTTCACACTTTCAGGGAGTGTAACTTTACCCAATCCCGTGCAGCCCATAAAACCACAGGCATCAATTTTTGCAACCGAGTCTCCAAAAGCAAAAGTTGTGAGTTGGGGGCAGTCGTAAAACGTTCCCACACCTATTTTTCTTATGTTGTTTTTAATGGAGTCTGCCATTGTGATTTTTTTGAGCGATGTGCAGTGGTCGAACATGCCGTCGGGCATTTCGGTGAGCTGACATCTTATTGCGGCAACGCTCATTCCTGTACAACGCATGTACACATTCTTGCCCAAATGTTCCACACCTGCGGGAATGGTTCCCGTTCGCAGTCCCGTGCAACCGGCAAAGCCCAATCGCCGAGCTTTTTGAGCGTGGCGGGAAGGGTTATCGAGCCGATGGTTTCGCATCCCTCGAAGGCTGCATCGCCTATTTCTTCCACGGTTGACATCATAAAGGAAACCGTGTTTATTTTCTTGCATCCCTGAAACGCACCGTTGCCAATTCTTTTCACTGACGAGGGAATGCTGACGGAGGTTATTCCGTCGCAGAAAGAAAATGCGTAGTCGCCAATGACATCCACGCTGTAAGTTTCGCCTTCATAATTTATAGAACCGGGAATCACAAGTCTTCCTGTGGCGTATGCCGTGGTTTCTTCCGTGGGGAGCAAGTTCTGCGGTTTTGTTTTCGGCGTTCAGATAATAGTAAAAGTTGTTCACCTTTACCTTGTCTTGCGCCTGCGCATGGGATATTGCCAATGTTGCAGCGGCAAATGCAAGCAATAAGCCTTTGCCGCGTCTTAGCAGGTTGGGTAGTTTTTGTTTCATGTTTTTTGTTTTTGGATTGATGTTCGTTTTGATAATTTCAAGACTTAAGCAAAGCGAGAGCTTCTACGAGTTCGTCGTGGGTTTGTTGGGTTGCCGGCACGAGAGGCAGGCGGAGAATATTGTTTATCTTGCCTTCTATCGACAGCAGAGCCTTTATGCCCGACGGATTTCCGTTCACCGACATCAGCTTGTACATTGTGTTCAGTTTGCGGTGTATTTCCCTTGCTTCCGGTTCCTTTCCTTCGAGTTCCAGATGAACCATTTTCGAGAACAATTCCGTCAGCGAGTTTCCTATAACCGAAATCACGCCCACGGCTCCCAGTCCCATCAATTCATAAGTTATTGCATCGTCTCCGCTAAGCAGGTCGAAATCTTCGGGCTTGCCTTGCATAATGTCTTCAATTTGTGTTATGTTTCCCGAAGCCTCTTTAATGGCAATTATGTTTTGAAAGTCGCGAGCCAGTCGCAGCGTTGTTTCTGCCGTAATGTTCACACCCGTTCGTCCGGGAATGTTGTAGAGCACTATGGGAAGTTTGGAAGCTTTTGCAAGAGCTGAAAAATGCTGGTAAATGCCTTCCTGTGATGGCTTGTTATAAGAAGGCGCAGCCGAAAGAATTCCGTCAAAGCCAATAAGGTCTGCGTTTTTTACGGTTTCCACGAGACGTGCGGTGCAGTTGTCGCTTATTCCTATCAGCAAGGGTATTCTGCGGTTCACTTTCTTTACTACCACGGATTTTATCTTCTCGGCTTCTTCGGGCGATATGCACGGCACTTCGCTCGTACTGCCTAAGACGCACATAAAGTCTGCGCCGTTATTTATTTGTTGCTCCACGAGATTTTCCAGAGTGGAGAAATCTATGGTTCCGTCCGTATTGAAAGGTGTTACCAACGCGATTCCCAAACCGCGAAAAGGGTTTTTGTTCATTTTATTGCTCTTGTTATATATTTCTTCCACTCGCAAAGTTAATAATAATTGCCCAAACCCAAGGCGTTTGCGCACCTAAAGCGGCGTTTTCCCGATGTTATTTTGCGCCGTTGCTCTTTGCGGGTACGCTGATATTGCATACATTTGTTTTCGCAAAACAAAAACATAAGCAAATGGAGGAGAAATTCATGCGCCGTGCGGTGGAATTGTCGGCGCAAAGCGTAAGAAACGGCGGAGGTCCGTTCGGGGCTGTCATTGTTCGGGACGGCGAGATTGTGGGAGAGGCTTCGAACAGTGTTACAAAGGACAATGATCCCACGGCACACGCCGAAGTGAACGCCATTCGCCGTGCTGCGGCAAAACTGGACACTTTCAATCTTGACGGGTGCGATATTTATACTTCCTGCGAGCCGTGTCCCATGTGTCTCGGGGCTATTTATTGGGCGCACCTCTCACATATTTATTATTGCAACACCCGTAAGGATGCCGCAGAGATAGGTTTTGACGACGATTTCATTTATCATGAGTTCAATGTGCCTTTGGAGGGGCGCAGCATACCTATTGAGCGCGTTTTGCCGGGAGAAGGCGATTATGTTTTCAGAGAGTGGAAAGATTCCGAGGATGTAAAGAGATATTAGAAAGCCTGTTGCGCTCTCTCGTGTGGGATAAGTGAAAAAAACATCCCGTTTTGTGTACGCCGGAACTTGTCGGGCGGTGCGCAAAACGGGATGTGTGTTTTTACAGCGCGTTGATATTATTGTTCTTCCTTCATTTCGTCAATCTGTTTAAGTATTCCGTTGATACGTTTCATTGACTGCCTGTAATTGATAATGCCCAATGTAAGTCCTACAGCCAATCCCACGATTCCGCCATAGATTACTCCGTGGGTAAAGTCGGAACATGCGTTTCCCGAAAGGTAGTGGAAAAAACCTATGACCCACAGCACGAGGAACGGAATGGATAATTTCAGCCAGTTGTTGCCGAAGCGTTTATATTTGATTATTTTTTCCGCCACGGTGAGGCGACTTTTCTTTTTGCGGTTAAGCGAGATACATGTGTTAAGGCTCACACGATATATCCGGCCTTTTATGTTGCTTATCTCGTCCTTCTCGGGCATTCCTTTCCAGAGATTAATCAGCGTTTCCTGAAACAAGTCCGCCACTTCATCGCTGTCTTTTGAAAACATGTAGCAAACGGTGTATATGGTGCCCTTGTTTTGATTCACCATTTGCTCAAAGCGTTTTTGTTTGTAGTCCATTGCTTTTGTGTAGTTGTTTTGTTATATAAACGCTAATTACCACGAAAAAACTACGGTATATATCCAAAAAAAATTCATTGCCTCAAAAATTTTTCCGCAGGGCGAAAACATGCCTTGTTTCCCTGAAAAATCATGATGTAACAGCACGCCGGAAAACACACATGGCTTGTTGTGGAAAATACAAGGCACTTATTTTTAAAATATGTGCCTTATATTTCAAAATATATGCCTTATATTTTTCGCTTTTTCAGATGTCTGAAACACAATAACTTACAAAAGCCCCAAAATCGACCTCCGAAAACCCGTTCCCGAAGCATCAGAATCGGGGCGTAAGGACATAAAAAATGCCGCATTCCCATGTGGAACACGGCATAATTATTGGATTTTCGTTATATCAATATGCGAAGAGCGGATAGTTCTTCATTGTTTCAATAACCTTGGACTTGACGTTTGCTATAACCTTTGCGTCTTCGGGAGCATTGAGAACTTCCTCGATAAGGTCGGCAATCAAATCCATCATGTCTTCTTTTGCACCGCGAGTGGTGATGGCGGGAGTTCCGAGACGTATTCCCGAAGTCTGGAATGCGCTTCTTGTGTCGTAAGGGAACCATGTTCTTGTTTACCGTGATGTTTGCGGCAACGAGAGCATTCTCTGCAACCTTTCCTGTAAGGTCGGGATATTTTGAACGAAGGTCAACGAGCATGGAATGGTTGTCTGTTCCGCCGCTCACAATGTTAAAGCCTTTTTGTATAAGCTGGTCGGCAAGACGCGCAGCGTTCTTCTTAACCTGCTTTTGCGTATTCTGTGAATTCGGGTTGCAGATTCTCGTTGAATGCAACGGCTTTGGCAGCAATCACGTGTTCGAGCGGACCGCCCTGAATGCCCGGGAATACCGCACTGTTGAGCAATGTGCTCATCATTTTCACTTCGCCTTTCTTTGTGGTCAGACCCCATGGATTCTCGAAGTCTTTGCCGAGCAAAATAATACCGCCGCGCGGACCGCGAAGAGTCTTGTGGGTTGTAGAAGTAACGATGTGGGCGTATTCAAGAGGGTTGTTGAGCAAATGAGCGGCAATGAGACCTGCAGGGTGAGCCATGTCGATCATGAGCAAAGCACCTACGGAGTCGGCAATTGCACGCATGCGTTTGTAATCCCAGTCGCGAGAATAAGCAGAACCGCCGCCGATGATGAGTTTCGGCTTGCACTCGTGAGCTTTCTTCTCCATGTCGTCATAATCCACCCTTCCGGTTTCGGGATTAATGTTGTAGCCCACGGGATTATAGAGCACGCCCGAAGTGTTAACCTTTGAACCGTGTGAAAGATGTCCTCCCTGATCGAGGTTAAGCCCCATGAAAGTATCTCCGGGCTTCAACACGGCGAGCAAAACGGCTGCATTGGCCTGCGCACCCGAGTGGGGCTGCACGTTGGCGTATTCGGCACCGAAAAGTTTCTTTACTCTTTCGATTGCAAGGGTTTCCACCTGGTCAACAACCTGGCAGCCTCCGTAATAACGGTGTCCGGGATATCCCTCGGCGTATTTGTTAGTAAGATAAGACCCCATAGCTTCCATAACTTCGGGGCTTACAAAATTTTCGGAGGCAATGAGTTCCATTCCTTCCAGTTGGCGTTGGTGTTCAGCTTCAATGAGCTTGAAAATCTCCGGGTCTCTATTCATTTTTTGTATAGTGGTTTTATTGTTTTTAATGTTTCTTCTTTAATCGGTTCGCCGGTTATTTAATCAGTTTGCCGGGATCGATTGTTTGTTCTTTCTCGCAGTAGTGGCAACGTATTATTCCGTGTTCCTTGTCCACCACCTTAAACCTCGTGGTCATGGGTTCGTGATTGGTAATACACTTTGATTCGCGCATTTTACTATGCCGTGCAATTCGTCGGGCATTACCACCTGACGTTTTTCGCAAACTTCGTATTCTTTTATGACGTTCAGCGTAACATTCGGGGCTATTACCGAAAGTTGGTTGAGTTCCTGATCGGAGAAATAGCGGTCGCTGACTTTTATGATGCTTTTGCCGCCTTTCATCTTGAGACTGCCCACGTTATAGCCGAATATCATTTCGCTTTTCAGGGTGTCGAGGTGCAGGAGAGACATTACCTGAAACAGTTTGTCCGAAGGTATGTGGTCTATCACGGTTCCGTTTCTCAATGCGGGTACCATTATTTCCTGCTTGTTGTTTGTCTTTCCCATGATGTTGCGTAGTTTTTTGTTCACATTAGGATTGTCTTGTCATTACGAATGTCGTCGAGTGAAAGTCCGAGCGCATTGCAGATAAGAGCTTCGCGAGTGTACAGACCGTTTTGCGCCTGTTGAAAATAATATGCGTGAGGATCATCGTCTACATCGGGCGAAATTTCGTTCACTCGCGGCAACGGGTGGAGTATTTTCATTGTTTTTTTACACTTGCGCAACATTTCGCGGCGCAGGATGTACAAAGTTTTTCACGCGCTCGTATTCCATGAGATCGGTGAAGCGTTCGCGTTGCACACGTGTCATATATAATATGTCGGCATCGGCTATCACGTCTTCGTTGAACTCCGATGTTTCGGTATATTCTATGTTGTTTTCTTTGCAGAACACCTTGTACTCCTCGGGCATCTCGAGAACTTTCGGAGCAATGAAGTGGAATGTGGAATTGAAATGCCTCATAGCCATGAGCAAAGAGTGAACTGTGCGTCCGTATTTGAGATCTCCCACGAGATAAATCTTCAAACCGTCGAGTTTGCCCTGTGTCTTTTTAATGGAATAAAGGTCGAGCATGGTTTGTGAAGGGTGCTGGTTTGCGCCGTCTCCCGCGTTCAGAATGGGACGCCGCGAAACTTCGGCGGCATAAGTGGCTGCTCCTTCGAGAAAGTGGCGCATCACAATGACATCGGCATAGTTTGAAACTATTTGTATTGTGTCGTTGAGCGTTTCGCCTTTCGAGGTGGATGTAACCTTGGGGTCGTTGAATCCCACAACCTTTGCACCGAGTCGCACAGCCGCCGTTTCAAAACTCAAACGGGTGCGCGTTGACGGTTCAAAAGAACAAAGTGGCGACTACCTTGCCGTTGAGGATGTTTCTGTTGGGATGAGCTTCAAACTCTGCCGTCATTTCGAGCAAATGCTCTATTTCCTTTTCGGAAGGGTCTCTATTGTAACCAGGTCTTTGCCTGTCTTCCTTGCCATGATGGTTTCAGTTTACATGTTTGAATGCAAATTTACTATAAATTTCTAAGGCGTGGAAAAAAGCGGAGCTAAAAAGGCGGGCGACGGTGCGGCGCGGTTGGAATGGTATTGTGCGGTTTGCATTTCGCAAGCGAAAAAACAAAGTTTCGTGTGCCGTTTTTTTCATGATTTTGACGCTTGTTTCGGAAGCCGTTTCAGGACGTGCAAAAACACACATGGCTTATCGCAAAAAATACAAGCCATATATTTTGAAATAAGTGCCTTGTATTTTAAAATAAGTGCCTTGTGTTTTTCGTCTTTATAAGTCTTTGAAAAACAGTGGTGTGGAAAAGCGTTTCAAAACACCCTTTTTGTGCCGTTTTTCAGGGCGTTCCGGAAGCCCGGGATGCGGCGTGCCGAAATGTACGGACCCTATGGCAATTTCTTTTGCCCGAACAGCCGAATCCCATGCAGTTTGTCTGTGAAAACGTGCGTTTTGTCGATTTTTTTGCGAAAATGTGGTGTGGGGTTAAACTTTTACTTACTTCGCATTGTCTAAGTTGTGAAAGTTCCAAAAGGGCGGAACATAATAAATAACAATAAAAGACGAGTTGATCATGAAAAAGATGATATTTGCAGTGCTTGCCTTTACGACAGTATCGTTCAGCGGGGCATGGGCACAGGATGAAGCAAAGAACAAAACTAATCGAGAGGAAATGCTCAAGAACATGGTTTCGAAGCAGGCGGACAAACTTGCCGAGGATATGAAACTTGGCGATTCCAAAGCGGCAGATTTCAAAAACTCTTCGAAGAGTACAAAAACAAGGAAGTGGCTCTGAAATTTTCAGGCAAAAAGGCAAAAAACAATGCCAAAAAGGCAAAAAACAATGCCGACAACAAAGAAAAAGGCAAGCGTAAAAAAATGACCGATGCCAAAGCCGACAGCCTGATGACCGCTTCGTTTGAAACTCATGAAAAGGAACTTCAGCTGCGTAAGGAGTATTACTCAAAATTCAAGGCTCAGATAGGTGTGGCAAACGCATATAAGGTGATTTCTCCGCGTCCTCAGATGATGTTCGGACCACAAGGTCGCCCTGGTAACGGACGCGGTGGTTTCGGCGGAGGCAGAGACGGACGACCCGGAGGCAACTTCGGCTCACCGCGCGACATGGGCGGCGATTTCTGACAAACAACGAAAGAAAACAAGACGTAATAAAAAGAATATTTATAAGGTTTGTGTGTATTTTTCTACTCCGCCTGCGCCGTGATGGCGCGGACGGAGTTTTTTTATGTAATTGTATGTACTGTAAGGTTTAATCGGAAAATTATTATTACCTTTGCATTCGATAAAATAAAACATATCCGCGTGAAGATAAAGGATGTCATTGCGACCCTTGAGCGTTTCGCGCCTCTGCCGCTGCAAGACGGCTTCGACAATGCAGGCTTGCAGATTGGACAAACGGAGGCGGAAGTTTCAGGGGTCTTATTGTGTTTGGACGTAACCGAGGCGGTGGTTGATGAAGCCGTTGCCTGCGGGGCGAATCTCATTGTGGCGCATCACCCGTTGCTTTTCCACGGGCTGAAGTGCATTGCCGGACGCAACACAGTGGAACGCTGCGTTGTCAAGGCTATTGAAAACCATATCACAGTGTATGCCGCACATACGAATCTTGATAATGCACGCGGCGGAGTGAACTATAAAATTGCCGAAAAGCTCGGCGCGGAAGTCAAAAGCTTTCTGCTCCCCAAAGATTCCGAAAGCGGGAGCGGCGTGGTGGCTCTTCTTCCTGCGCCTGTCGGTGCCGGTGAATTTTTTGAACGGAGTAAAGAAGGCGTTCAACGTGGATTGTCTCATGCACAACGCTTTCAATCCGAAACGCAGCGTATCGAAAGTGGCAATTTGCGGAGGTGCGGGAGCTTTTCTGCTTTCCAATGCCATTGATGCGGGTTGCGATGCTTTTCTTACGGGAGAAATGCACTACCATGACTATTTCGGACACGAGGACGAGATACTTATTGCCGTGGCGGGGCATTACCAGACCGAACAATTCACTTCCGAAATTTTCCGCGACCTTATAAAGAACAAATATCCCGCCTTGCGCGTGGAAACAACCAAAATTGATACAAATCCAATAAAATATCTTTGAAATGATTAAAGAAGTAAAGAAAGACGTCAATGAAATGACCGTGGAGGAGAAGCTCAGTGCCCTTTACAAGCTGCAAACGCTCATGTCCGAAATAGACAAGATTAAAAGTCTTCGCGGTGAGCTTCCGCTCGAGGTGCAGGACATCGAAGACGAAATCAGCCGACTTCAAACGCGCAACCAGAAGCTGGAGGACGAAATCGCTTTACACAAAAAGAATATTGCAGCCCAGCGTGCCGGCATTGAGAAGTCGCAGACTTCCATAGAGCGTTACAAGGAACAGATAGACAATGTGCGCAACAATCGCGAATATGATACGTTGAGCAAGGAAATTGAGTTCCAAAGTCTCGAAATTGAGCTTTCGCAGAAGAAGATTGGTCAGGCAAACGCCAAGGTTGCCGAGCTTAAGGAGGACATTGTTAAGAACAGCGCGCAGATAGAAGAGCTCGAAGACAATCTTAATCACAAAAAATCGGAACTTGACGGCATTGTTGCCGAGACTAAGGCGCAGGAAGACGACCTTCGTACAAAAGCTCTCGATGTTGAGGAGACCATTGAGCCGCGTCTTTTGAACGCTTTCAAACGTATTCGCAAAAACAGCCGTAACGGTTTGGGCATAGTATATGTGCAGCGTGATTCTTGCGGCGGTTGCTTCAACAAAGTTCCGCCACAGCGTCAGATAGACATCCGTATGCGCAAGAAAGTAATTGTTTGCGAATATTGCGGAAGAATTCTGATTGACCCCGAACTTGCAGGTGTGGGAGTGCCAAAGGTAGAAGAAGAAAAACCGAAGCGCAAAGTTCGCAAAACTACCACACGCAAGACTACTGCAACCAAGAAAACCAAGAAAGAAACGGACGAAAAGCCGGAATTCGAAGGTTGATTTTTCAAACAGGATGCCTAGTTCCGCACCGCATGCGGTATGTGGGCATTTCGAAGGGTTATAAATTCATTTCCGGACTTCACAAAATAGGCGAAGTTCGGGAATATTTTTTGTGGTATGTTTACATCTGAAAAACATAAGGCATGTTGTAAAAAATACAAGCCATGTATTTTTAAAAATATAAGGCACTTGTTTTAAAATAAGTGCCTTATATTTTTTTGCGTTTCCAAGAACCTTAAACACAATGTCTTTTGAAAGTCCGATTTTTGCGTTTTTGTGCAGGGAAAAACGGCGAACCGGCGGGCGGTTATGCCTTTTCTTTTGTACGGGGAATCTCTATTATTTCAAGATCTTTGAATGTGCCTTTGTCGGCAGTGAACCTTACAAGCGTGCGAACCGTTTGCCACCCCTGCAAACCCGCTGCCCCGGGATTTATATGGAGCAGTCCGAGTCGTTTGTCGTATTCCACTTTCAGAATATGGGAATGCCCGCTTATGAAAAGTTTAGGCGGACGGCGCATAATCTGTTCCCTTATGCTGCGGTCGTAGTTTCCGGGATATCCTCCTATATGTTTCATCAGCACTTCGGCACCTTCGCAGTTCCAACACAGTTTTTCGGGATACATTATGCGCAGGTCGCCGCCGTCGCAATTGCCGCAAACGGCGCGAAGCGGCTTTATTTCGTTAAGACGTTGGGCTATTTCCATGCTGCCTATGTCGCCTGCGTGCCAAATCTCGTCGCATTCCGCGAAATACTCCCTGTATTTCTCGTCCCAATAGCCATGAGTGTCCGACAAAAGCCCTATGCGTTTCATGGGTGCCTTTTATTTTGCCGGGCGCGATATGCCGAGCTTTTTCTCTATGAATTCGGCAATAAATTCCGTAGTGCCTTCAATGCCGAAAACGCTGGAATTTATGCAAAGGTGATAAGTGTCGGCAGAACCCCAGGTGCCGTCGGAATAGAAGTTGTAATATTGCGAACGTTGTTGGTCGCCCTGGCGAATAAGTTTCTCGGCGGCTTGCGCGGTTATGACGCGGCGCAGACAAAGCCGCTTTACGCGGTCGGCATAATTGGCGGAAACAAAAACATTGGCGCAACGTTTCTTGTCGCGAAGCACATAGTCGGCACAACGTCCTATGAATATGCACGAATGTTCGGCGGCAATTTTCTTTATAGTCTCGCTTTGAATGCGGAATAGTGTTTCCTCGCTGATAGGATTGCCGTAAATGTCGCCGCTTCCCACAAAGGGAATGAAATTCGAGAAAAACGAACGGGTTCCTTGCTTTTTTCTCGTCGGAATTTTCGAAATTTCCGGCATCTATTCCGCTTTCTTTTTGCGGCACGTTTTATTAATTCGTTGTCGTAGCAGGTAATGCCGAACATTTCGGCGAGTCGCAGACCTATTTCTTTGCCTCCGCTTCCAAGCTGACGCCCTATGTTTATGACAAAAGTCTTGTCTTCCATTTCTTTGGAATTATATTTCGGTTTGTAGATTTGAGTTTTCAAGTTTTCCGCGCATTTTGAATTTGCGCATGTGGTATATCAGCACTATTGCTGCCGTTATAGCCGCTGTTCCGTCGGCTATTGGAACAGAATACCATATTCCTTCGAGTCCGAAAAAGTTCGGAAGGATGAGCAAAAGGGGAACGAGGAAAAGCAGTTGGCGCGTGAGCGACAGGAATATGCTTATGCCCGCCTTGCCTATGCTTTGGAAAAATCCTATGGTTATCATTTGGAATCATATGATGGGCACCACGAGGTTCATGACCCTCAGCGCGTGTGCGGCTTCCTTCAAAAGTTCTTCGTCGTTTGTAAACGCGCTTGCCACGGGCGTTGCCAGAAGCACGCAAACAATGAAGCCCACTATCCAAATGCCTGTGGCAATGGTTATGGCGTATTTCAGAACCTGATTAAGTCGTGTGTAGTGTTTTTTGCTCCAAAGTTGAAACCGGCAATGGGCTGCATGCCCTGGTTTATGCCTATTACCACCATTACGAAGAAGAACATCATTCGGTTGGCAATGCCATACGCGCCCACGGCAACGTCTCCGCCGTAGCTCACGAGCTGTTTGTTTATGATTATGACCACTATGCACGCGCACAGGTTTATCAGAAACGGCGACAAGCCTATCGAAAGGCTTCCGGTAACTATTCTTCTTTCAAGACGATAGGTGTCGCGCCGCAGGTGGATAAGTTCGTCGGGATTGGAAAAGAGCTTGAATTGCCATAGAAGCACACTATGAGCTGCGAAAGAACTGTGGCGAGAGCGGCGCCGCGTATGCCGAGGTGCAAAACGAAGATGAACAGCGGGGCGAGGGCTATGTTTATTATCACGGTCATGATGGTTGCCTTCATGGCCTTCTTGGGTTTGCCAGACGAGCGAAGCATGGCATTCAGTCCCAGAAACAGGTGAGTGAATACGTTGCCTATCAAGACTATCACCATAAAGTCCCGGGCGTAGGGTATGGTGTAGTCGCTTGCGCCGAAGAATCTCAGAATGGGGTCGAGAAACAACAGCATTACCGCACCAAGCCCTATGCCTATTATGCAGTTGAGTGTTATGACGTTGCCGAGGATTTTGGCGGCAAAGTTATAGTCTTTCTCGCCGAGCTTAACCGAAAGCAGCGTGCTTCCACCCACTCCCACCATTGCGCCGAAGGCTGCCGAGAGGTTCATGATGGGCATGGTTATTGCCAATCCCATGATTGCTCCCGCGCCTACGCCTTGTCCAATGAAAATTCCGTCGACAATGTTGTAAAGCGATGAGGCTACCATGGCAACGATTGCCGGAATGGCGTATTGAAGAAGCAGACTGAACACCGGTTTCTCGCTAAGTTCCGTAAGTAATTTCTTGTCTGTTGTCATGTCTTTGTTTTTATTGCGAGTGCAAAATTACTTATTGATTGCGTGATAGGAAACGTTGCGGCGGATTATTGCACGGAAAACGCGCGAAGTCTGTGATATATAGCAAAGTGTGAAGCGCAAAAACGTCGGAATGCGTAGTGTGGGTGCGGGGCTGTGATATGGCGGGAAAATTACGGGTTGCGGAGCGGCGGGGAACGGTTTCCGGGGTCTGCATATTCATTATTTTCGAAGCGGTATGCACAAACGCGAAAAAACACATGGCTTATCGCAAAAAATACAAGCCATGTATTTTAAAATACAAGGCACTTATTTCAAAATATATGCCTTATATTTTTCGTCTTTCTAAGTATTTGACAGACTGCAACTTATAAAAACCGCAGAAAAATGCTTATCTGTCTGATTATCTGTGGTTTACTAAAATGTCCGATTCGAAGCGTAAAAAGCATGCGGCATGCATGGTGTGGAAAAATATGCAATTCCTGTTTTCTTTCGGAATGGAAGTTTCCGCTAACTTGTAAACATAGCCGGTGCGCCTTGGCTGTGCAAATGTTTGCCAAACAATATTAATTTCATTGTGCCATTGTGAATGGCATGGAGTTTGTTTGAAAACAGTCATATATAATAATAGGTATAGAGAATAATGGAACTTGTCAAAGACAAACAGTATGGCGGAGAACGCCCTCTTTTCGGAAGCCACGATATGAGGCTTGACAACATAACCATTGTTGACGGCGAATCGGGCATTAAATGCTGCAAAAACCTTGAATGCGTCAATTCAAAGTTCTACGGCAAATATCCGTGGTGGCACGTTGACGGAAGTGTGATAGAGGATTGCTATTTTGCACCGGGAAGCCGTTCGGCAATATGGTATAGCAATGACATGGTGATGAGGAATTGTGTGATTGACGGACCGAAGTTTTTCCGCGAAATGAGGAATCTGGAACTCGAAAACGTGAAAATAACCGATGCCGACGAAACATTCTGGAAAATTGACGGGATGAAAATCAGAAACGTCGAGCTTCACGAGGGTACATATCCTTTCATGTTCAGCAAAAACATATATGTGGACGGTTTGAAGTCCGATTCGAAATACGTGTTTCAGTATTGCAAAAACGTAGAAGTCCACAACGCCGAAATCACAACCAAAGACAGTTTCTGGGAATGTGAGAATGTAACGGTTTATGATTCGAAACTTGACGGCGAATACCTTGCATGGCACAGCAAGAACGTGAAACTTGTGCGCTGCCACATAAGTGGAGAACAACCTCTCTGCTATCTTGACGGCATTACACTTGAAGATTGTACTTTTGACCCTGCGTGCGACCGTGCTTTCGAAGACAGCAGCAACATTGACGCACAAATCCGTGGCGCAATTGCGGAAGTGAAGAATCCTATAAGCGGGCACATCGTAGCCGACGCAATTGGCAGGATAACTTACGATGCCTTTGCAAAAGGCAGGGATTGCGTCATAGAAACCCGCAAAGATTCTTGAAATGTCGGGGCTTTTTGACAATATAATAAAGCGGCGCGGAAGCGGCTCATACAAGTGGGACACACCGAAAAGCGATGATGTTCTGCCAATGTGGGTGGCCGACATGGATTTTCCCGTTGCCCCGTGCATACAAAAGGCTCTCGAAAAGCGTGTGAACCACGGAGTGTTCGGCTATACCCTTGTGGGAGAATCTTATTACAATGCGGTGATAAACTGGTTTGGAATGCGCCATAATTGGACCATTGAGCGCGAAAACATTCTTTACACGTCGGGCGTTGTTCCCGCAATAAGCTGCTGCATAAAGGCTATGTGCATGACGGGGAGAGAATGTACTTGTGCAGACACCCGTTTACAACTGTTTCTTTTCAAGCATACGCAATCAGGGATGCCAGATTGTGGAAAACGAATTGGTAAGAGAGGGCAACACTTACAGAATAGATTTCGAAGATTTCGAACGCAAGTGCGCCGACGACAAGACCACCGTTTTTCTTCTCTGCAATCCTCACAATCCCGCGGGACGTGTGGGACGCGCGAGGAACTTGAAAAGATGAACAACATTTGCATGCGCCACGGCGTGAGGGTCATTGCCGACGAAATACATTGCGAACTCGTTATGCCGGGTCATGAATACACGCCTTTTGCTTCGGTGAGCAAAGAATGCGAGGATAATTGCGTGGCTCTCGGTTCTCCGTCAAAAGCTTTCAACACCGCAGGACTGCAAATTGCCAACATAGTTTGCAGCAACAGTGAACTGCGCCGCCGCATAGACCGTGCAATTAATATTTTTGAGGTTTGCGATGTGAATCCTTTCGGACCTGTGGCTCTCGAAGCGGCATACACCAAAGAGGGAGAGCGGTGGCTCGAGGAATTGAACGGTTGCATTTGGAAAAACTATCAGACGTTGAAAATTTTTCTTGCCGACAATCTGCCTCAAATAAAGGTCATGGAACTTGAGGGAACGTATCTTGCGTGGCTCGACAGAAGAGATTTGGGAATTTCTTCGGCGGAAGCAGAGGAATTGCTCCTTGAAAAAAAGGCAAACTCATGCTTTCGTGGCACCGATTACGGACAGAAAGCCGGCGAAGGCTATCTGCGCATGAATCTTGCCTGTCCTCCGCAGTTGCTCGAGGAGGGTTTGAAAAGAATGAAAGCAACTTTTGCGAAATAAGAATACGCAAATATTTTACAAAACAATACCCCCCCCCGGGAACAAAGCGTTCCCGGGGGTATTATATGCAATTCAGAGCGAATTCGGCATTATCAGTTACCCACGGCACGCACACACACAAGCCACCGCAAGTGTTCACACTCTGGACATAATAGGCCGGATCAGCAGCATACCATGAAATTTCTATGGCGTATGCTGCGGGCCAGTACATATAACAAAGATTGCCGGTCCAATAAGCCAGAGAAATATCATGAACTTCAAATTCCTCGTTCCTGTCTTTCGAAAAATAACCCGGAGCACAGCCCGTGGGAAGAAATATCCTGTTGCCGTTCGGACCGGTAAGCATTAATCCCTTTTTGCCTTTATATGTAACGAGTGCCTTTTCGCATTTTTCCAAAAAGTTCAGCCATTTTTCGTGTGGGCATGCGGTATTTTCCGCCCATGTTCATTTTTGCCGCATCATTTGAGGTATTGCAGATGGGCGAATTGGGGAAATCAAAATCCGATCTGTATAATCCGGGATATTCATGTTCCTTGGGATTATAATATTTATAGTTGGCAATCGAAAAACTACCTTTCGAAGAAGCTTCGCCCCAGGCAAATAGCTTACCACGTTCCTCGGGCGATCTTGCACCTACGTTGTGCGAAGCCCATTTTACGCTAAGTCCCAAATCAATAAGGTCGCCCGAAGTAGGAGGTCCCACTTCGGCGTTGCCGTTAATGACAACCTGTTTGATAATTCCCCCGGTTCCGTTGTAAAGTGTGGCTTTAAGTTTGTCGCTGTACTTTGAAGGAGTCCAGTCAACGGTTGCAATACCGTTTGAAGTGATTGCGTAATTCGCCGAAAGGGTTCCGTCGCCTTCGAAAATCACCAACTGCGGAAGAATAGAGGGCATCGGCTCGCCGTAAAGGAACTTGTCGTAAACCATAACCTGAACTTTATTAACGCTTCCAAGGTCAAATTCTTTTCAGTGGGGTGAAGCACCTGCATTCCCGATGGCGACTTAAATATCTCGTAGTTCAAAAGGTTTGCAGCTGCTAAATTATAATGGTAAAGCTCGTGAGAAAAAATCATGGGGCTTAGACCAACTGCGCCGTCCACACCTGCGTTTAACGAAAAGCTATACGCGCTCCCGCCATTCTTACCTGACGAACCGTTAGCGAATTCTCCTACGTTATAACCGCCGCTTAGCGAAGCCGAATAGTAAGGTTTTATGTCGAAAGTGGCTGCCGCCACCTCGTAGAAGGTAAGAAAAATGCGCGGCCACAGAGATGCTTTTACTTCTATGCTTCCTATGTTTTTCACATTCGCATTATTTAGCTCGTTGGTTACCTGTAAATAGTTTATTCTTTGTAATCCTTTCGACGATTGCGACCATGTGAGACCGTATTTGCCGCTTATTTTTGTATTTACGTCGAAATTTACGATTTGTTTCCCTGAAACTTTTCCGTTAACCCCGCACATCAAGTCCGCACTCATACTTACGACCACGGGGACGCCGCCGGGATAGAACACCAAGCGCACAGGTTTGAACATACTCTCCATAAGTTTGGTTTCTTGTTCTATGTTGGCGTTGGCGTGAATCTCTTCCTGAATCGTATTAATGATGTTTATGTCCCCGTTAAGCACTGCTTCCATCGCAAGATCCCCGCTGCGGTATTGGCGATAGGCTTCTTCTTTCGTAGCTTTGAGAGTGCGCTCGCCAAAACTGAAATAAACATCCAAATTCAGGTCTGCGCTGAAACGGGATTCCTTTATTTCGATTTTAGATCCTAAAGCGTTGTAAAGTTTCAGCCCGTAAGAGATAGGGGCTACCCAATCCCAGAGTTTGTCTGTCCATTTGCTGCCGCGCGTATACTTTTCAGACTTCAGAGAGTGGGTTTTGTTGTCTTCAAAGATTATTTTCTGCGGATAGTAAACGGTAACTCCGTGGCTTTTGTTTCTTTTTGGTCGGCACCAGTGCTTAGATAGAAATTTGTATTGGCGAAGATATCGCACAATGCCCCTTGTATGCCTTTTATTTCCACATCTCCGCCCGAACGTTTCACACTGTTTACGATTGTTATGCAGCCGGCGGTGTCGGCTAATATGGAAAGAACGGAGCCTTTTTGATTTTTTCCGTTTCAGAAGTGAGTTGCAGTGTAAATGTCTGGTCCTTGGAGTTATAGTTCTTCACTTTTGTCTTGTCCCAATCCACGGAAACATAGTTGGGATTGATTACTGCGGCTTTTTTTTTTCTTCGTTTTTCCAACCGCCCGAGACATCCGGGCTGTCTTTTTGCGCAAGAAAAAAAAGCAGCGCACAGGTAAGAAATAGGAACAGGAGATTCTTTTTTCATAACGAAATGATTATTTGTAGGTGAAATATCAGGGTTGGGAAGTATATAAGTTGTTGCTGTTTTCGAGCACCGGTGTATTTATTAGCCGGAAAAGGGAAGCTTCGGCAACGTTTGCCTTCTTGGTTATAATTTTATTGCCGGTGAACGAAACACCATTGGAATTTACTGCCGAAACAAGAGGAATGTTGTGGCGCAAATCGAATATGTTGTTTTTTACTACGAGTTGCGGAGTGCCTTTCTGGTTATAATCGTGCGAGGGACAGTTCACGGAAATGCCGCCCCATACAAGATTTCTGAAAATACAGTTCTCTATTGTGAGTTTCTGGGTTGGAGGACCTTCTATTCCGCCACTCAAAAGCGCAAGCTCAAATGCAAGCCCGTTGTCTTCTATTGTACAGTTCGTTACCTTGGTCGGTTGGTGGGTCAGAATGCCTCTCTGCAGTTGCGTTCCCAATGTACATCCTGTTATTACGGCTTCCTCGTCGCTTTGAAGGTAAAGGCAGGTTTTTGTGTCTGCTTCCGCAACGTTTTTGTCCAGTGTTACGATTCCCTCGCGGTAGTTCAGGGGCTCGTAGTCGGTAATGGTGCATTCCGCAAGCTGTTTGGAGGTTTCTGGATTGAACACCATTACTTTCTTGCCCTTTCCGAGATTTGTGTTGTCCCACAGAATGTCTTTGTGTTCTATTTTGAATTTGTTTGTCGCGAGTATTTCCTTTATTGCATCGCCCGACATTTTTATATGAATAGCATCGTCCATGGTGCGTTCTATGTGGCAATTTTCAATGCGTGGCTGATGTTCGTTGCCTTTCAGGTGCATTCCGTCGCTGCATCCCGCCACAATTCTGTTGTCTTTTGATATGATTGAACAGTTTCGCAGTATGTGGCGCGAGCAACCCTTCAGAACGAACGTCATGAGCGGTGCGGCGTATGACGTAATGTTTTCAAGAATAAGTCCGTCGCATTGTTGGGCGGCTATGTTGGCTGTGTTGGTATATATGAACTCTCCTTTTTTCGGCGGCATCCTTTGTTTCGTTGTTCTGAATAAGTCTGCTTTCGGCATAGGGCAGTTTCAAACTTGAAAACTTGTTGTCTTTGTCGGAGAATGTAAGGCTAAATATATCGCCCCTTACACCTGGACAATTTTCATCTTCTATTCTCAATGGTAATATATCATCGCTTTTAAGCTCGTTGACATCAATTTCAATAGTAGGGTCACTTAAATAGCCACCTTTATGAAGTTTCTGTTTGTTATAATAATAGCACTCGTCATCTGTGCGAAGTTCGTACACAGGATCAAGTCGCCATTCCCCATTTTCAGTATCATACCATTCGTGATACCACATTTTGAACTTTTCTTGAGTATTTATCCTCAATGGAAACGTTATGATTTGAATACCAGAATTGGCTATTAAAGTATGCTCTTGCATAATAAAAATGATATTTATTCTATTGATTCTATAAATGCACTTGGTATATACGCCGTCACAACAGTCACCAAGTCATCCACCACAACTCCTACTCTCTGTTGCCCTTGCCATCTTGCAACTCTTCCTATCACTCCTTTGAACGCTCCATCTGTAACCCTTACCAATTGTCCTTTTTCGAACTTTGGCACTTCGACTAATGACACGATGGTATTGTCCGCATCGGAAGCACAGATGATTTTTTAAACTATCCATCTGATAGTCAGGAACTATCATAGGAATCTTTTTCTATTCTGCGACCAACGTGGACGTGTCGATAATAAAAACGAAGGAATGGGAGGTTTACGTTGTCGTAAACAAAAGATTTGAGTTGTTCTTCTGTACCGTAGGCGAAGAAGATATTTGGTAAACGAGACTCGGTAACAATTTTGCGCTTACCTTTTATAAGTTTTTACAGTATCTGTAGTAGGATAGAAAGCAGTGATGCCTTTGGCTGTCATGTAGTCGTATGCCTTTTTCTCTCTACCGTATGTGGTACGTAAGGCATACCAATGAGGGCTATCTTCCTCTTTTTTGTGCTTTAGGCTTACTTGCTATATGGGCATTTCTGGTGGACACCCCTGTTTGTGAACTCTCGGCGGAAACTGTGCTTTGAGCTTCGGGGAGGGCGTTGGAGGTAAGTCCAGCGCAAGGAGGGTATTCACCACCCCCTGAGATGTGTCCATCTTCTGATGTCCATTCATCGACTTTCATATCGGTGCTAACTTTTTTCTAGACAGAAATCCGTTAAATTGCGACAGAAAAAAAGAGCGTGGAATCGTCCTGTTGTCCATTCCACTTCCTGAGGCTCTTGCAATTGCCTATTGTTGTTGAACAGACAACGTCAGAGCCCACGCCGATATGAAAATCATGTCCGTAAAGAGACCTAATAACACATTAGACTGCGCCCGAAAGGACACAATCCATGCTTACAGGTCTCCACGGGATTGATATAATCACACCCGGGACATCTACCGTTGACTACGTTCAAGACAACAATTTACTGTGAATTTGCAAGATTACAGGAAGTCTTAAACACAGCGTCGATAAACGCCTTCCATTATGTCTGGATTGTCTTCCCGCCCAAAGCCCGCTTACGTATAGATATGTCATGGTTGACCTCACTACACTCAGCACGGCGTAGGCTGCCGACTCGGTTATCATGAAAGAACTCGTCTTACAGCGACAACTGCGGTCTGGCTATACAATCCGACTGCAAAAATACGAAAATTTATTGAGAAAAGACAAGAAATGGCAGGAAATATAAATACTGCAACACAAATTTAAGACTATTTAAGCCCATTCGCTTGAATATCTCGATTATTTTGTGTAAGAAAGCGCACCGTAATAGATGACAAACATTCTAAAATATGCAAACTGCGCTACAAATAGAAAGCAAAAAGCGCACAGAGTGATACAACCATTTGGTATTTCTTCTCTGTACGCTATTATATAATTAAGGTGTAATGCTTAACTGATACCTCTCGGCATCGTTCCATTCATCACGATAATCGTCGTTCGCCCCTGCTTTCCTGAAGTAGCTTGACATTCTTTGCGATTTCCTATCTTTTCAACAAGCCATCTTCTAAAAAGCAATGCTTGGTATGTATCCATTTGAAGTGCTATGTCGATAATCACTTCCATATCATAGACATGCGCAGAATATCCATTTTCAAGTTTGACGTATTGAGAATGCTGAAATCTTTCAGCACACTTTGTTTCCAAATGCGCTTGAGGGTATTCTTCACTGTTGTCCCTGTTACATTCAACAGTTCGGCAATCTCCCAAACAGTCATCCACACCTCACCATGATGATGGGGCGTAGATGACCATATCTTCTTGTATTGTTATCACTTGTCGTTTCATACTATGCCTTTTTTGTGTTCGTATTATCGCTGCAAATATTCCCGAATGTGAATTCCTCAATGTGATTGAGTTGTTGGGACAACTTTTCTACATCCTTGCTCAACTTTTCCTTGGTAATCTTGGCGTACACTTGCGTGGTCTTGATGTCTTTGTGACCAAGCATGGAACTTACTGTTTCTATTGGTACACCATTGGAGAGGCAAACCGAGGTTGCGAACGAGTGCCTTGAGACATGCCAGGAAAGTGGCTTGGTGATACCGCATTTCTTTCCCAATCTTTTGAGCGAACGCAGACAACTTCTATAAGGTGGTACAGGAAAGACTCTGCCATCCTTGCACAATCCACGATATTTCTCCATTATCTGCTTGGGATAATCAAGCAACTTGATGTTGGCTTCCGTTCCAGTCTTCTGTCGATGGATAACGATCCATTCACCTTCATCGAAAAATTCCTTGATGTTCTCTTCCTTCAAGTTGTACAGATCAATGAAAGCGAGACCTGTAAAACAACAGAACAGGAACAAGTCACGCACCAACCCCATATGTTTTCTGGTGATAGGAGTTTCCATCAACAGGTGAATTTCTTCTTTTGTCAGAATCTCCCTTGTTGTTTCCTCGTTCTTGTACTCGTATCGTCTGAAAGGGTCTTTGACGAGCCACTCGTTATCAATCGCCCGAAAAAATCATGGCACGGAGATTACGGACAAACACCATTGCGGAATTTATCTTCAGTTGCTTGTCTATTCTAAGGAATGTCTCATAGTTCGTAATAAACGGCAGGGACAATTCTTTCAAGGCAATGTCCTTTACACGGTAATGCGTCTGCAAGAACTCGCCCACATAGGCACACCCAATTCTATACTTCGTGTATGTACTCAAAGATTTCATGCCAGCCTTGTATTGTTTTTCCATTTCATCCCTGCTTTGCTCATAGACTTTCATCAAGGTATGGCAGCGATACTCCAATCCAAGAAAAGCGTTCTTAACCTTGTCGGCAGAGACAAAGTTGTCTCGATCTATTATCTCCTGATAATGCTTGCTGATACTCACACGCATTTTGTCCAGTTTGCGGTTCACCTCCAAGGCTTGCATACTTTTTCCAGTCATGCGTCCGCCCTTGGTGTCCCACAAATTGGGATTCACAGTCATCTTGCAACTGAACTGTGACTGTGTTCCGTCCACTGTGATACGTCCCATAACTGGAACAGTACCATCTTTCTTTACTACCTGTCTTTTGAGGTAGAAGATAATTGAAAATGTACTCTTCATAACGTCATTCTTTTTTGCGTTCAAAATTAATACATGAAGAGTCTTTTCTTGCTACGCATTTCACGGCAGAACACGGCAAATTTGGTTCGTAACCAAAAATCTTACGTTACTCATTAGTAACTCACTATAAATCAGAGCATTCAAATTCAATTCGTAACCTTCCTTATTCTTCCGAACCTCAACATTCCCCATTTGGGGTATAGGTTACGGATAGGTAACGTTCCTCTGTCTCATCTTGTCGTATTCCTGTCTTCGTCTGTCCTCGCTACTTTTAACCAAAATGAGGAAAGTAACTGATAACCAGTAAACTTTCCTCATTCTTCTCTCAAACACTTTTTATATGTACTTTCATGTTTTTCCGTTCGCTGTTATGCAGTCCACGATTTTTCCACCGTTTTTGTAAGGCTCTTTTCCTGCAACGGGGCGGGATAACCGCTGTCAATCTTAAATTCAAGGTAATAATTGTCGGCATCTACCTTGCTAACTCTTCCCTGAGTGTAAGGAAGCGGCGAATAATCAATCTTGAAGTTGCGAATCACTATGTTTTTTGAACGGTAAACGGCAAATGCCCGCGAAGAAGGGTGAATGAGCAGTGTGCAACCGTTTCCTTCGACAACGAGATTGTTGGCGCGGTTTATGAGAACCCTTCCATACAAATCTTTAGTGTGTTGTCCAATGCGGTAAACCTTTCCCGGCGCGAACACTACCTTGGCGGGGCGTTTTTGTTGTGATGCTTTAAGAAACAGACGGGTCAGTGCCGGCAGATCATCGGTTTTGCCGTTGCCTTTTACGCCGTATTTCGATACATTATAATATATGGTGTCGTTCTTTTTCGGCTTTTGTCTGCACCGAAAGAATACAAAATACAATCAATGCCCCAAGAAAATATTTCATTGTGTTTTGTTGATGTTGGACAAAAGAGATAAATGTATGGCAAAAATAGTAATTTTGCACCTCAAAACCAAATGTAATACAATGAACTTTAATTTGAAAGGACACGCCGCCATGTTCGGCGCAAATACTATGGGGGATTAATGTCTCCCTGTCTCTAAAATTATCATGGCAAGCGGTGCCGTAACTCCGTGGGCTGTTACCGACATGCGCATAGGCGGTGCCATGCTGTTGTTTTGGGTTGTTTCGTTTTTCCAAAAGCCCGAACACGTGGACCACAAGGACATGATAACGCTCTTTTTTGCTTCGCTTTTTGCCATAGTACTCAATCAGGGCAGCTTTATTTTCGGCGTGAGTCTCACATCGCCCGGCGAGGCTTCGATAATAACCACGAGCATGCCGTTGTGGGCAATGGTGCTTGCGGCATTCATTCTCAAAGAACCCATAACGGGCAAGAAAGTGCTCGGTATAGCTTTTGGTGCGGGCGGGGCACTGATGCTGATTCTAGGCAGTGTTCAGGGCGCAAACGTTTCGGCTTCGGGTGCGGCACATTCCCGTTGGGGAGATTTGCTCGTGCTGTTTGCCCAGCTTAGCTATGCCTTTTACATAGTGCGGTTCAAGGATTTTGTAAACAAATATTCATTGGTAACAATAATGAAATGGATGTTCACCTACGCATTTATATGTACTCTGCCGTTTTCAACCAATGACCTCATGAACACCCGGTGGAGCAGTCTCCCTGCAGCCGATGTGGCGGGACTGGCATACGTTGTGGTGTGTGGCACATTCCTTTGCTACATGCTCGTAGTGGTTGGGCAGAAAACTCTTCGCCCCACCGTGGCGGGAATGTACAATTACGTCCAGCCCGTAGTGGCTTGTGTGGTTGCCGTGTGCTGGAACATGGATTCCTTCAATCTCACAAAAGTCATTGCCGTTGTGCTCATCTTTGGCGGCGTGTATCTCGTAACCATAAGCAGAAGCCGCAAGGACATGGAGATAATGCAAAGCAAACAAACCGCAAAATAAAAGCCGGAGGAACAGTCGGAATTTCCCGCAAAAAGCATCAGAAAAAAACGCAGCCGCATTGCAAATAGCGAACGCCGGATGGGATGTTTTTTCATTTTGTGCCTATGCTCCAAAAAAAACACAAGGCATGTGCGAAAAACATAAGGCATATATTTTAAAATACAAGGCACTTATTTTAAAATAAGTGCCTTGTATTTTTTAACGTGCCAAGTATCTGAATAACAACGACTTATAAAAGAGGTAAGAAAAAGCTGTATCTGTCGGATTATCAGTGTTTTACGGAAAATCTCTGGATTTTCCGTTTTTTCATGCCAGGGCTTCGTGTTTACGGCGAGCATTCCGGCGTTTCCTGTAAAGAAAAGTCCGCGCACCGCAACCCTTGAAAACTGCCCGACGACCTATGCCCGCAATTTTTTATATTAATTGCTTATATTTGCAGGCGTAAAAGTTTTTTAAGCATACCATGAAACTGAATACCAAAATAGCATGCGGCACACTGTGTGTGCTCATTTTCGGCGGCGCATACCAACACGGAGCGGCGCAAAACAATCTGCTTTTTTCACAATCCAAGGTCTATGCTGCCGCAAACAAGGAAAACCCGCAGCAGACCAGGGCGTATATAGCTCAAACCTATTCGCAGCGCGACAAGCTCGCACCCCTTTGCGCCCGGAAGTCTGAAACTCACGGGATATTTCGAGAACGACATTCAAAACAGCCTTACCCATTGGAACAAAGGCGTGTTGCCTTATGCCAGGATTGCCGATTTCTTCCGAAACGGACGTGCGCAGTTTGCACTCGGTGAGATGTGGGGCAAAGCGGTTCTGAGTGGTGCAATGCTGTATCGCTATACCCACGACCCGGAACTGAAAACCATTTTGCAAGCCACCGTAAAGGACATACTGACCACCGTGCGCGAAAACGGAAGTATATCGTGTGTGCCCGTGAGCGAGCAACCCGACGGAAAGGGAGGTGACCTGTGGGAACGCAAATACGTATTGCTTGCGCTCACAACCTATTACACCTATGTTGAAGCCGCTCCCGAAGTGCTGAAAGCCATGATTGGAGAAGCCAACAGCATTTTGGACCAGATAGGAGACGCACCCAAACACGATATAATAGAACAAGGGTGGAGCTGGAACGGAATAGAGTCGTCGTCGGTGCTCGAACCGATCATGCGATTATACGAAATAACCGGCGACAAACGCTATCTTGATTTCTCCAAATACGTCATAGACAGAGGCGGATGCCGCAATGCCAACATCTTTACCCAGGGCTCTTCAAAATGTCCCGCCCCACGAAATGGCGAGCGGCTATCCAAAAGCCTACGAAATGAACTCCGTGTTTAACGGACTTGTTGAATATTACAGGATGACGGGCGAGGAAAAGTGGAAAACCTGTTTCGAAAACTATTTTTGCAATATAAAACAAAACGAAATAACCATTGTGGGAAACGGAGGGGCTGACGAACCTTACTATCCCAAGTGGGCGGGCGAGGCATGGGACAACACTGCCAAGGAACAGGCTAACCCGAAAATAAAACGCATGATGGAAACGTGCATAGGCGTTTCGTGGATGAAATTCTGCACTTACGTTCTGCGCACAACAGCCGATGTTTCTGCGGCAGACTATATTGAAAAATACATTTACAATGGTCTTCTCGGCGCAATGAAACCCGGCGGCGACGGATTCAGTTATGTGAACCTCTTGAACGGAGACAAAGTAACAAACCAGGGATGGGGATGGGATTTCGACGGACTTCCCGTTACATGTTGCAATCTTAACGGTCCCACCGGGCTTGCTTATATCCCCTACATGGCTGTGATGCAAAGCGGTAACGGACCTGTGGTGAATCTTTTACAATTCTTTCACCGCAAAAGCCCTTACCGCCAAGAAACGCAACGTGGAAATGGTTTTGAAAACCGAGTTTCCGCGCAGCAACAAAGCCGAATTGAGCTTACAAAACTAAAATCCGAAAAATTCTCTCTGACATTGCGCATACCGTCATGGAGCAAAAACACAAAGGTAAGCGTTAACGGCGAACCGGTGAAGGATGTGGTGGCCGGCAAATACCTCACGCTGGAACGCAAATGGAACAAGGGCGACAAGATAAGCATAACGTTCGACATGAAATGCCGCGTTATCGATGCGCCAATAGGTTCGAATCCCGAATCGGCAAACTTCCAAGCCGTGGAATACGGTCCGATAGTTTTGGCAAGAGACGAAAACACCGACGCAAACTATAACGCGCCTGTTAAGTTCGTTACCGATGATGCCGGAACAATGAACATCACGCCCGTAAAGCCTCTGCTCGCCGACACACGCATGGAATTTGAAGTGCCAACCGCAAACGGGAAGATAAGAATGAGTGATTATTCGTCGGTGAACTGTTGGCAGGGCAAAAAATCTGTACCTGGATACCGCGAGTGAGATAATATCCGCCCCGAAAACCGAATGCTCAAAAATTAAAGACGGTTTCGCAAAGTCGCAAATGTTCTTTTTTATCCAATAAGTGCCTTGTATTTTTAACGTGTCAAGTATCTGAACAACAACAACTTATAAAAGAGGCAAGAAAAAGCTATATCTGTCGGATTATCAGCGTTTTACGGAAAATACCGGGCTTGGGCTTCGGACAATGCGGCTTTTGGCTTTACGCCTTTCTGGATTGCGGTGCATTTTCAGACTTTTTGATTTCTTCTCCGAGTTTCAAGCCGAGTTGAATGCACTTTTCGGCTGTTTCGTTTGAGAATCCCTGTTTCAGTTCAACCGATGCCGAGGGAACGGTGAAGTTCATTTTTTCGGCAAATTCGGATATGGTTTTCACTGCCTTGCCCGACCATGTGAACGAACCGAATGCGCCGAACACGCGGTTCTTTACGCCGCGCAGCGAAATGGCTTTGAGCAATGCCACGACCGCCGGGTTTGTTGAGCCGTTGTATGTAGTTGCGCCCACGGCGAGACCTTTATATGTGAATATGCTTTCAAGAATGTAGGACTGGGGAGTGCGTGCCGCGTCAAACACGTTTATGTTTTTTATTCCGGCTTTTGCGGCTCCCACTGCCACGCTTTCGGCCATGCGGCGAGTGTTGCCGTACATGGAAGCATAGACAACTGTAATGCCTTCTGCGGCTTCGTAGCGACTCATGCGGTCGTATTCCGCCACAACGCGCTCTATGTTTTCCGTCCATACCGGTCCGTGGGTGGAACATACCATCTTGAGGTCAACGGAAGCTAATTTTTTGAGTGCACCCTGCACAGGCGCGCCGTATTTTCCCACTATGTTGGAATAATATCTGCGCATTTCGGGAAAGTATGGCTCAACGTTCATGTAGCAATCTAATACCGCGCCGTTAAGTGCGCCGAAACATCCGAAAGCATCGCCCGAAAACAGTGTGGAAGTGGTTTTGTCGTATGTTACCATTGTTTCGGGCCAGTGAACCATGGGTATGAGACTGAACACAAGCTCGTGTTTTCCGAGCGAGAGGGTTGTGCCGTCTGCCACGACCACATCGTCGGGGCGCGAAACGCCGTAGTATCCTCCCACCATCTCAAGTGTTTTCTTGTTTCCCACTATTTTTGCATCGGGATAGAATTGTCTGAACAACTGCAATGCTCCCGAATGGTCGGGTTCCATGTGATTGACGATGATATAGTCAATCTTGCGGTCGGCTATTACCTCTCGGATGTTTTGAAGATACTCTTCAAAGAAAAATCCTGTCCCACACAGTCAACCACTGCCACCTTTTTCGTCATCGATGAGATAGGAATTGTAGCTCACACCTTTGGGCAGAGGCCACATGGATTCGAAAAGATGTGTGGTACGGTCGTTTACGCCTATATAATAGATATTGTCGTTGAGTTTTTGCATGACCTGTATGCTTTAGTGTTTGAATTTGTAGTCGTAAGCTCCGTTGCAGAGTCTTTCAATTACCTCAGGAAAGAAAGCATATTCGAGTTTGTGCACACGTGCTGCGAGAGTTTCGGGAGTATCATCGCGTTCCACATTGCATTTTGCCTGAAAAAGCGTAACGCCTTGGTCAAGATTATTGTCGCATACGTGTATTGTGATTCCTGTTTCGCTTTCGCCGCATTTCAGTACGTCTTCGTGCACATGAAGTCCGTGCATTCCTTTGCCGCCATGCTTGGGCAGGAGCGAGGGATGGATGTTGACAACGCGGTTGGGGAATGCTTCGAGCAGATAATCGGGAACGAGCAAAAGAAATCCCGAAAGCACAATGGCATCTGTGTTGTAGCCCTTGAGCAAATTGAGTACATAGTCCTTTTCTCCGAAACGACTTTTGGGAACATACTCCGTGGGCACGCCGTGTCGCTCGGCGCGTGCGCGTACTCCGGCTTCTTTTCTATTGTAAACCACAACGCCTACATTTACATCGTTGCGGGTTGAAAAATATTCTATCAGGTTTTCTGCATTCGTTCCTTCGCCTGAAGCAAAAATGGCTATTGTCTTCATCCGTCTTTTATTTTATACACTTATTCTCAATACAAATTTACGAATTATTATTGTTCGGATGTTGTTTCCGACATGTCATATATTGATAATGCGACAAAATGTTAGTGGCAAACGTTGTGCGGCGGAGCAGGTGCGGACATGATTTGCTATCTGCGGATTTCTTTACCGATAGTCTGCGACGGTTTTGCTGGCATGATGCTTGCGGCGCGAACGGGAAGCGAAGTTTGGGTGGGGGCTGTGCTTTTTGTGCTTCGGTAGGCGGTTTTTCAGACGGAAAACAATGTCGATTTTGGGGCGTTTGTAAGTTGTTGTGTTTCAGATATCCCGAAAGACGAAAAATACAAGGCACTTATTTTAAAATAAGTGCCTTGTATTTTAAAATATATGGCTTGTATTTTTTACAACATGCCTTGTGTTTTTTTTCGAAGAGGAAAAGGGCGTTTTTTTTAACCTGTTAATTTACCATTGATCTTCTTCTTCAACGCCGTTATACACGTTTTTGGGCACCCATTCCATATAGTCGAGCAAGAAGCAGGCAAACGGGTTGGTCAACACCGATTTCACGCGGAGATACATGGTCTCTTCGGGTTTCATGTTGCCCGTCCAAACAATCTTGCGCACGCGCAGGTTGGCGCGATAAGTGGTTGAGTTTCGCATGGATTCGGTTACGGGTGCTCCGTTACGTGATATTCCGTCGTGGCGTGGCGGTTTGATATATCCGTGGTTAAGCATGTTCTTGTCTATCTGCCTTGTAACTTCCGGATTATCGTCATCCGGTTCCCACCCGATGCTGGGATTGGAGAGCGGCAAACGTAGATCGACCGGCAAACCTATGGCTTGGAGATTATATTTCTCCTTGCCTAAATAGAATTGAGCCATTCCGAAACCGGCGTTACACGGTGCGCTGATGCGGAACTGCCATGTGCCTTCAAATGGAACGGGCGGCAGACGGAACGTAAGGTCATACTGTCCGCGAATGTTCATTTCGTCTGCCTGATAGTTGCATTGGCTGTTTGGTCCGTGGTATGGCAGATAAACAAGCCAGCTTTCGTCGGACACATCCATGCGTTCGAAATAGTTGTTGGGCACTGCGTGCTGTCCGGCATCCTTTATGCGGCGCAGACCGTTGCTTATGAGTTCGGAGAAGAGGGATGAGAAATCCCAGCGGATTCGTTCGTTGAGCACAACGCCGGGCACGTCGTCATCGTAAACGAGTATGTTGTCTATAGGATAGTAAAAGCCGTTGAGCGCATTGTTTGCCACTTTGCCGTTGTCTGGTAAAATTCTCACGCCTTCGCGATCCACAAACAATTCATCGTAAGTGTCGCGGTCGTAGGTGCAGTGGCGGTTTATGCGTTTACCGTCCGTTTGTCTTCCTTCCGAGATTTTCATGAGGCGATGATAGCCTCCCATTGTCTCGTAATACTCGTGGCAGTCAATGGTAAGGTTGTTGGGGTTGCTGAATCCGTATCCCATTTCGAGCATGTGAATCACCATTTTCTCCCAGCTCATTCTTGCGGGAACAAGATGGTATGCCACAAACTGGTGAACGGCGTTGTTGGGGTCTTTAAGGTCTTCGGCTGTTGCGCCGGGGTAAACCTTGAGACATTGTTCCTTTATGACCGAGAGTACACTCTGCCAGTTTACGAAAACATCGTTTCTATAGTCGGGCGCACTCACTCCCCATTGCTCCATAAACACACTGTCGGTTTCAACAAAGGCTGTGAATCCGTAATATCTGTGGTCAGGGTTGGGAATCTGTGCCGTTTTGTCGAGATTGGGTCCGTATTCGGCATGATTAACTTCGTAGTCCTCGTCGCGAACCAGGTTCATGGAGTCGGCAAATCCCGTTTCCTCAAGCAGACGACTGAATATTTTCATGTTTGGAGCACCCTTGATAAGGTCGGGCAGCTTGTCGTTTGACGGCTGAAGCACGCGGTCCACGCCTTGTATGTATCCGTTGCTGCATTCAACGTCCGGATTTTCTATTCTTGACTTCTCGTTAACCACCACAACGGTTTTGGCGTTCAGAGTGTCGAACGAAATCATAATGTAACGGTCGTCGAGGCTTCGCGTTTCAAGTGCGCCGATTACGAAGTCGGTTGTCTTGAGTCCTTTCTGGTCCTGATTGTCGATAATGGCGTTTCTTACAATGTATTCGGCCATTTCGTAAGTTATGCTGTCAAGACTGTAATTGTTTTTTCGTACACGGAGTCTATGAACTGCTGAACGGCTTTGTCGCTCGGGGCAAAAACTGTGTAGTTTCCGCGTGCTGCGAGCAACGAATATACTCGCGAGTCGGTTTTTCTGCCGGTTTTTACTCGTTTTGTCAGTTGGGAAAACATCGAATATCCCTCGGTGTCTTCAAGATAATTGGTAACGGTTTCTCCTTCAAAGACAAAAAGATTTGAAGAATCGACTTTGTCGGAGCAACTCCAAAAAGACGCAACGGCAAAAAGCCGCCGTGAAAGTTCGGAGTAGTTTGATTTTGAAATTTGAAAGTTTCATGATTATATAGTTTAAGTTTTGTTTTGCAGTTAACGGGCATTGGTAAAATGTATGTCCACTAAGTGCCCGTATTGTTCGGGTTTCAGATTAACGACGAGCGTTCCCCGCTTAACTGAAACGGAAATCTCGTTTCCGTCAACGGTTGCTTTCGCTCCGTTAACCGTTTGGGGTATGGGAATCTCTATTCTCTCGGCTCCGTTGGCATATAAATTATAATGCGTAAGGTCTCCGTTTACCGGACCGAAGGTTATGTCGTTCAGCTTTCCGGCAGAGAAAATGTATTTTGTGCCGTCTACGGTGATTTCGTTGCATTGTTGTCCGTAGAAAGAGCACAGACGTTTGTTCTTGACATTGAAACCCATCGAAAGACGTCCCGTATAACTTACAATATGTCCGTTTATGGCGGCATTGTATAGTTTTATGGTGTCGGTAGGCAGGGGTTGTTCTTCAGAATCTCGGCATCGTACTCGGGATTCCTCGAAAAATTTCCGTCCCAATTCTCTATGTGAGTGCGATAATGGTTAACGACCATCGTGGTTCCGTTGGGAAACGAAGAAACAAAGTAATCGCCGGTGCGGGATAGGAAAGAGGGATTGTCATTTCTGTTTTTGAATGTGCCGGAAGCCGGATATCAACAAAGTCGGTGAGAATGGTTTGTGGCTCCACGTCTTTCATGAGTCCCGTGAATTTTACTATTTTTCCGCTTGCGGCTTTCCCGTTTGCGGAATTGTAGTTGCTTTTTGCCCCGAAAATTCGTTGCCATTGGGCACTGCAATTATTCCCTCCCTTGTCGAGCATCGGAGGAGCACTCATCCACAAGACTTTTCCCCCGGCGTTCAGAAATTTCTCTATAAAATCAAGCTCGCCTTGCTCGGGCAGTGGTTCATAAAGCACAACGAGTGTGCCGTATTCCTTTTCTTTCACGCGAATCTTGCCTTGCGGAGTAATAGTTCCCATCTTAAGCATCATATCGCTGGTAAGATAGTTGGCATATCCGTATTGGGTCATCCAACTTCCGAAACGCGGGTCAACAGCTACGAGATTCATGGGATAAAGCATGAGAACGTCAATGTCGCGATGCACTCCGTCGGTGATAAGTCTGATGTTTGCCGGCGGATCGCAGCCGTAAGCATAATTTATAGCCATTCGCCGTTCATAACTCGCCGCAGGCATTCCCCAAGCTGCGGCATAGGCGTTGGGATATTTGTTTATAACTCCTATGGAAGCCGCCATTGCAGCACCGTAATAGTTTCTGTCGAGCCAACCGCACTCGCAAAAATCATTACCTGTGGGTTGCAGATAATCACACCACTTAAAATAGTCGTAGCATGCCGCCGAAGCCTGATGAACAGTGTTTCCCCAAAGGTAATTCGGCGTATATTCGTAATTTACCGAGTAAGTATTGTCGGGAGATTCCCATTTGTCAATCGTAGGTGATTCTGCCCACGAGGCATGTGCCCCGGTGCGAAACTCGCGATTGAAAAGTTTTTCGCCGTAATGCTTTGCCTCGACAAACAAATCCACTACGTGATTGTTCAGAAGGCGATAGTAATTGTCGCGCATGAGATATGTGCGCTGAATGTCTTCCGGTTTTTCTCCCAGAACGTATTCCACATTTAATATAGCCTCTACCGTGGGTTTGTAAATAAGAGGTTGGTTCACGAAATACAACATGTAGCGCAACTCAAAGGGCATTCCTGTTTTTTGAGCCAACATCCGCCCCATGCCGTCCGTATAGAATCGTTCGTTAAACTGTCCGTCTTCCTGATGAGCAAAGTATATCCAGTCCTGTTGTATGTGCATTTCGTCGCAATAAAGTGAACGCAAATCCACTCCTGCATCGTGATATTTTTTTCAGAAGTTTTTGAGAAACGGCAGTGCGTCGTCGGCAAAATAATCAATCTTTTGCGTTTCGTATTCCAGAATTACGAGCACATTGTCATAGCCTTTCAGCCGGTCTTCTTCGCCATAAATGCGCAGACGTTGCTGAGGAATCGTGCCATTCTCGGGACCGGCGGTGTCGAGTACTTCGTATTCCACGTTTTTCAGTTCCCTGATGTCGTCGGGATTGACAGCGATTTTGTTTTGTCCACTTGTTTTCCCTTGAAAGCGTATGCTTTCACCGCGCCAAGCTTCACGGGAGTTGCGCCCTTGTTGTTTGTCCACAGTGTCTGCTGATACATTTGTATGCTGAACTTACCTGTTTGTGCGTTTCTCATTCCCACTTTGAATGCTGCCCATTTGCCTGTGTTCCCGGTCTGATTTCGGTAAGCCTGTCCCAGTTCCAGCGGGCTCAGCAAGCTTAGTTGCAGTCCCGCTCCTGCATTCTTGGTGGTGTAATTGCTTATTTTGGCTATGCAGTTCACGTATTCGTCCATGTCGGGAGTGAGTTTGCGCTCCGTGTTTTTGTCATCGCGATACTGACGAAAGAATTCGTCGAACGCAATCACTATCTGGTCGGAATGCCAGCTCTTGGCTTGTTCCACAGCCTGCTTGAGGCTCATTTTGCTTTTGTTTATTCCCGTGGTGTTATCTATTTCCTTTTCCGGAGAATTGGCAAGATCGCGCAGTTGCTGGTCATTGGTCAGAATGAATACTTGTGCGCGACTTTCGTGAACGCATAGGCTTAAGAACATACAGGCAACAACGTATAGCAGAATATGAATTTGTTTTATGTCAATGGCTGTACGCATGGCATATATAAGTTGTACTGTTTCGTGATATTAATGTTGTTTGCAAAAATAAAAAGTTTTTGTAAACATGCGTGTTTTGTGTGCGGGAAAAGTGAAAGACAATAAAAAAAGTACCCGATTTCGTAAAAATCGAGTACTTTTTTTCGTTGTATGCTCGGCATGAGTTTATTCTAATGGGTGCAAGTCCCTAACAAGCCCTAATAGCGGGAATTGTATAGCCAATAGCAAGGGTGTCCACTGTGAGGTGGAATCTGAAAGAAGCTGGCGGCAAACATCTGACCTAACGTACAGAAACTTCATATAAGGCATTTGACCATGGATAAGATTGCATCACAAATCAAAGTCCTATTGCTATTCGGAATGGTTGGTGTAAATGAAGTGGGTATAAGATGGAAAGAATAAGCCCTTATCCGAGGAGGTCTCACGGACATGACGATTAGTTGCTTTTACGAAAGCCATGGAGTAAAGCTTGCCGTGAGAAGTCAGCAGACGCCATAGTAGTGCAATACTCGATAACGTTGCACGAAGGGCTGAACCTAACAATTAAACGATAGTAATTGAAATATACCTTATGAAGGAAAGAATGCAGAAAACATTATCCCAAGTTAATGGCTGCCCCCAAAGAGATAGGTCGGAAACCGAATGGTATGGGGGAGTGCAGACCTTCATGTGGATGTGTGAAGACAACATCGTGGAAGTACCATTCGACAAGGAACACCTTTTCGAGCAAATCCTCAGTCCTGCAAATCTCAGCCGAGCCTACAAGGCGGTGGTTAGAAACAATGGCTGTGGTGGTATCGACAAGATGCCGTGTGGACAGCTGCTCCCATGGCTCTTGACCAACAAGGACATGCTCATCCGTTCCTTGATGGACGGTTCTTACCGTCCGAACCCAGTGAAAAGGGTAGAAATACCCAAAGACAACGGCAAGATGCGCCTGTTAGGAATACCAACAGTAGTAGACCGTCTGGTGCAACAAGCCATAAACCAAGTACTGACTCCCATCTATGAGAACCAATTCTCCAAGACGAGCTATGGCTTCCGTCCGAGAAGAGGATGCCATGACGCACTACGAGGAGCGCAGAGGATAATCAACGAAGGCTACATATATGTAGTAGACCTTGACCTTGAACGCTTCTTCGACACCGTGAGCCATAGCAAACTTATAGAAATCCTCAGCCGTACGATAAAAGACGGCAGAGTGGTCAGTCTTATACACAAATATCTCCGAAGTGGTGTAATGAACAAAGGCTTGTTTGAAGCGAGCGAGGAAGGAACTCCCCAAGGAGGACCGCTAAGTCCGTTGTTGAGTAATATCATGCTCAACGAATTGGACAAGGAACTCGAACGCAGAGGACTACCCTTTGTGCGCTATGCTGATGACTCGATGATATTCTGCAAGTCCAGAAGGGCTGCAATGCGAGTGAAGGAGTCTATAACCCGATTTATAGAGAATACTCTATATCTCAAAGTCAACAAGGAAAAAGACCGTAGTGTCGTATGTGCGCGGAGTGAAATATCTCGGCTACTCCTTTTATGTGATGAAAGGCAAATGCCAACTCACGGTGCATCCAAAATCCAAAGCCAAGATGAAGTCAAGGTTGAAAGAACTGACAAGTCGCAGCAACGGATGGGGATATGCCAAGAGAAAGCAGAAGCTGAAAGAATACATAAGAGGTTGGGTCGGCTATTATCACCTTGCCAATATGAAGCGTCTCTTGCTTGAAACAGACGAATGGTTAAGACGTAGAATCCGCATGTGTATATGGAAAGCTTGGAAGAAAGTCAAGACAAAAAGTGGCAAACCTCATTAAATGTGGTATTAGTAAATACAAAGCATACGAATGGGGTAATACTCGCAAAGGCTATTGGCGTATAGCAGACAGCTACATACTGAATAGAGCTATAACAAAAGAGCATCTATGTAGGGCAGGGTATGCTACTTTAATGGATGCGTATCTCGAATGGTATCCAAAATAGGAACCGCCGTATGCGGAACCGCACGTACGGTGGTGTGAGAGGTCGGAAAACGAAAGTAGGAAGAAAACTGCTTCGTTTTTTTGCGAAATGCGGTGCAAAAGTAAGAGGATTATTTCAAACCACCAAATTTTACGACCTTTTTTCTTTTGAAAAATATTTTCTCGAAGGTTTTTCCCCAAAAAATCGCCGGGAAATGCCGTGCTTTTTGATGCGAAAAAGCACGCCGAAAAAACACACATGGCTTGTCGTAAAAAATACAAGGCACATATTTTAAAAATAAGTGCCTTGTATTTCAAAATATATGCCTTATATTTTTCGCGAAAAATGATATCTGATTTTCAATAACTTACAAAAGAGGAAAATTTACCCGTTAATGTGTGCTTTTTAAGGCTTTGCAAACAGGGCTTTCCGCCCGTGTTTTTCGCCATTTGCGGTTCAGGTGCATAAATGTCGGGAAAAATCAAAAAAATAGTGCATTCCTACGGCTCGGACAATATAAAAAGTGTAAATTTGAACCTTGAAAGATTAAAAAGCCATGAAAATAAAAACAGGAACACAGGGAATAATATTGATAATGTCGCTTTTGATGATGTTTTCTCCCGCTTCAATTAAAATCCATGCCCAGGTTGACGATTTGCCTCTCACTATTAAGTGCGGACCATTCAAGGCTATGCACACGCAAGGTATAGCTGTGGATGTGAAAAAGCGGGTGGTTTACTGCTCGTTTACCACCATGTTGGCAAAATACGATTATAACGGAAATCTTTTGGGCACTGTTACGGGGCTGCTCGGACATTTAGGCTGTCTCGACATTGACGAAAGAGACGGCAAAAGTCTATGGCTCGCTCGAATATAAGGACGATGTCATAGGGCAAGGCATTATGAAACATGAGAAAAGCGATAAAAATTTCCAAAACAACTTTTACGTGGCAATCATTGACGGAGACAAAATAAACCGCATGGGAATGGACGGCGGCAGGGACGGAGTGGTGAAGGTTGTTTCGCTGCCTACGGTTCTCGACGACTATTCCGCCAAGGTCAATGTGGGAGGAAAAATCAGAGAACACCGTTTTGCGTGCAGCGGAATAGACGGAATTTCGTTCGGACCGCGCTTCGGAAAAATTTCAGGAAAGCAATACCTCACGGTGGCATACGGAGTTTATGGCGACACAGACCGAAGCGACAACGATTATCAGGTTCTCTTTGCAGTACGACATAGCCAAATGGGAAAAATATGCCCGTCCCCTTTCGTTGGACAACCCAACGTTCAAAGGTCCTTCCAAACCTGCGGGACGATATTTCGTTCATACCGGCAGCACTGACTGGGGTGTGCAGAATCTTGAGTATGATGCTTCGAGCGGACTTTGGTATATGGCGGTATATCGCGGAAAGAAACCGAATTTCCCCAATTATTATCTCTACGCTGTCAAAGCTGCGTCGCGACCCGAAGTAAAAGAACTCGTGGGAATACCGTACTGCACCAAAGGCAAGGTGATTCCTCTTGCCGAGGGCGGACTTCGCGATGAAAATACAGGAGTTTCGGGCTGGAACTTCCGTTACGGCAGCATGGGAATGCACTCCTTCGGTAACGGATATTTTTATTTCTCCGAAAACAAATCCGACAAAGAAGGACAAAAAGCCGTGTTGAGACTCTACCGGCGCACATCGGGACCTGAGGGTTTTGAACCCGTGAAACGATAAAGCAACAATCAGAAAACAAAGCATATTTTATACTAAAAATAAGAAGAATATGAAAGATAAATTGAAAAAAAACATTGTCAAAAAGACACTTCCAAACGAAAGCGACAAAATGTCTCGTCGCGATTTCCTTAGTCTTTCCGCCATGGGGCTTGCTTCGCTCACCATTCTCCCGAGCTGGAAAATTGACGGCGTGAAAGTTGCGCCGAGCGACCGTGTTGTTCTCGGATTTGTGGGTTTGGGTCAGCAGGGATGCAGTGATTTCAGCAGTTTTTCCTCGTGTCCCGGCGTGCAGGTAGCTGCTTGCTGCGACGTAGATTCCATTAAGCGCGAAAGATTCCGCCGCCGCGTTACCGCATGGCAGAAAAGCAAAAACATGGCAGAGCGTTGCGACACCTATGAATTCTATGAGGAAATGCTGGAACGCACCGATATCGATGCAATTGAGATTGCAACGCCCGACCATTGGCACGCATTGATAGCAATAGACTCTTGCGACGCGGGCAAACACGTTTACTGTCAAAAACCATTGGCTTACACAATCACCGAAGGGCTTGCCGTGCAGGCTGCAGCCCATGCCAACGGTGTTGTGTTCCAAATGGGAAGCCAGCAACGCTCAAGTGAGGAATTCCAAACGGCTATCCGTCTCGTACAGGAGCGCGCCATCGGACACATTGACAAAGTTCATGTTCGCGTAGGCAATCCTCCCACGCCGTTCAACCTGCCCGAGATGCCCGTTCCGGCTAATCTTAATTTCAATCTCTGGCTCGGTCCGCTCAACGACCCGAAGATTCATTACCATTCCGATATTTGTCCGGTTGTAAAGCTTGATCCCGAGCAGAACGAGCAACTTTGGGGCGCATGGCGTTGGTATCAGGAAACCGGCAACGGATTCCCCGCCGACTGGGGGAGCACATATGTACGACATTGTGCAGGCTGCGCTCGGCATGGACGGTCTTGGTCCGGTGGAATTCATTCCTCAGGGATACAAGGGTGCGAAATATGCCATGATGAAGTATGCCAACGGAATTGAAATGACCGAACAGCCTTACCGCGAGGACAATCCCGATGCACAGGGCATTAAGTTTATTGGCGATAAAGGTTGGATTAAGGTGGCTCGCGGCTATCTGGAGTGCTCCGACCCGTCTCTCATCAAGAAGAAAGAGCAGAAAATAGAGAAAGGTCAGTATGAGGTAAGTTCTCCCCACATGCAGAATTTCATAGATGCCATACGCGACCACAAAAATCCCATTGCTCCCGTGGATTAAGGGGCAAGCACCAACACTTTGTGCTGTCTGTTCAATATTGCACGCGAGCTCAAACGTCCCGTTCGCTGGAATCCGGCTCTCCTCAGCTTTGAAGGCGATAAGGAAGCGGCTGCTCACAGACTTTACTGGTACGAGTATCGCCGCCCATACAAACTTCGCTATTGCGACAAACGTTTCAATGTGTAAGATACGGTGTTTTGATTTTGATAAAAACAGAAAATCCCGGGGCGCGTTCCGTGCTTCGGGATTCTTTTTTGAGATTCTTGGGAAGGGGTTCTTTTTCGTGCGGATTTCGTGCCGGAAAATCCGTAGTTTTCCCGCTCGTTTTTCTCCCTTGAAAGGCACGAAAAAACACACATGGCTTGTTGTGAAAAATACAAGCCATATATTTTGAAATAAGTGCCTTATATTTTAAAATAAGTGCCTTGTATTTTTCGCTTTTTCAAATGGCTGAAAAACAATGTCTTGCAAAAGCCGCAAAAATCCCTGTAAAAAAGCTTTGAAAATGCCCCTTTTTTGCACCCCGGAGCATGCCCGGCGGAGCAACTGCATTATGGTGTTTGGCAAACGGATTGCGCCTTTCGGCTTGTGGCATAAAGAATGAAAACATCGGGACGGACGGTGGCGGATTTCCTGCGGCAATTATGCTTCGAGAATCTTTTTTGCCACATTTTTTATTTCCCGGCGCAAATGTTCGGGACTAACAACCCTTATTCCCGCGCCGTGGTACAAAAGTTCGTGAACAAAATCGGGCGAAATGCAAATGTCCAACTCAAAACGACATACGTATTTTCCCCCGTCGGCATCAGTCTTTGTTTCTTTCTGTGAAGAATGCAGCGGCAAAGTCCTAAGAAACGAAGCGTTCAGGGCATCGGCTTCAAGAACAATGTGTTCAGGACTCCGGTCTGCGCCGCCGTAAACACCGAAACTGTTGGCAAAATATTGCTTTGCGTCAAATTTCGGAGCATGAGGGAAAGGGTGGGGCGTGGGTTGCAGAGACTCCATGCGGTCGAGGGCAAAAGTGCGAACTTCTCTGTGGGCGGACGAAAAGCCCACCACATAGCACCGCCCGCGAAACACACGCAGGCAATAGGGTGCGAGAAGCAGAGAGTATTTCGGCTTGTCGAACGGCGAATAAACCGCTTCCACGCAAGTATGACTGTCCATGGCACGCGATATTGCGGCAATGCAGACATAGCCTGCGGGACGCGGCTCGCGAATCACCGTGTCGCTGTTGTCATATCCCTCATCGTCGTAAAACAGTTGGTTCAGAAACTCCTGCTCACGCCCTTCGCGAAGGTCAAGACTGTAAAGCCCGTGGCTCACACGGATGTTTATTCCGTAACGTTCCCACAAAAGGTGGCGGTTGTCGTAGAAAGTGGACGGAGCCATGGGCTTTGCGTTTTCATCACAGGATGCCCACGCCGCGAGAATCTCCTCGCGCGACAACTGACCGCGTCTGAACAAAAGTTTGGCAATCCAAATGGCTTTGTTTCTGCTCATGATTGTAGGGTTTCGGGTTTTGTCGTAACTCTTAAGGCGGCGGCTGCATAAAAAATTTGTTACCGTTTTTGCGCATTCCGACATTTTCGGGTTTTTGCAGGATAACTTTGCACCGTCGTTCGACAAAGGTAATACTAAATCCGGAAAACAAAACCATTGGTAAGCAAACAAAACACAACCAATTAAAAAACTAACCAACCATGAAGCTAAATTCCATTTTCAAACTCTACAAAAGTTGTTATCCGTCGGTTTCGGTTCAAAGGGTAACCCTTTCCGCCACGGGCGGAATGCTGAGAATGACCGATGTTCGCCGTTCGTTCAGGCTCAGCTTGTTTTCGTTGCAAAGTCTTGGCGACATGTCCCGGCGCGAAAGCCTTGAAAGAAATGCGGCTACAAGAGAATTTATGGATGATAACCGTCGCGAAATGTTTATGCTCGGCGAAACGCGCTGCCTTTACGGCATTGTTTATGCCGAAAACCTGGGTTGCGACCTGCGGCTTATGTCCATGATTACGCAAAACTCCGAATTGCCGCGCACCGGATGCGAACGTATAAGATTCACATACCTCTTTGCACTTGCCGACAGACTTTCGCAGGCGCGCTATTCTGCTGACAGTATAACTGTAGAGCGTAACGGCACGGCAATAATTACTTGCGGCACTCCCGAAAACCGATGTGTGGTGAAAGTGGAGCCGGGCGGAAAAGTATGTATGGCTCGCAAGGGCGAAAATGTGGCACGGCGCGTTTACGATGATGCTTCCGCCCGCTACGCCCGCCTGTTTTGGAGAGACAACGCGGGATGGTTTGCCAATTTTGCCGCAGGAAGGGAGGATTTGCTTTGAAATCAATTAAATTTTGCGACCTTGCGGTGAAACTGTTTCCCGAAACCAAGCCCCGGAGTGCGTCGCAGCGTCTGCGGCGTTGGATAAGCGGCGACGGAGAATTGAAAAAGACGGCTGGCAAAACGCGGATATGAAAAAGGACAACGCATATTGACCCAAAAACAAGCCATGACAATTGTGCGCTGGATAGGCTGAAAGCGAAAAAAGTGCGCGAACGCTGTTGTTCCCATGGGGAACGGCAGCGTTTTTTTATGTTTGCGTGTGGCGGGAAACGGATTTCATGAAAAACAGGCGGAATACCCGGAAAATCGCATCTCTTTTGCAATTGCTTGAAAGCCAAAAGAATAATAAATTTTTGGCTCGTTTGTAAGTTCTTGTGAATCAAGGGCAAAAAAACAAGCCATATATTTTGAAATACAAGGCACTTATTTTAAAATATGTGCCTTGTATTTTTTTTGCGATAAGCCATGTGTTTTTTTCGGATAACGGGAAAGTTGTTTTTTATGCCCCGTAATTTCTAAAAAACAAGGCGTGTTTTGCGGTAATTATCGGTTGTCGGGGAAACCTTTTTCGAGCAGTTTTGTGAGATATTCCCTGCTTTGCGGGTCTTTCAGCTTTGAAATTCGCTTGGCTACGTGTTCCCTGTCGGGAAAAACCTATTGTCTTTTTTCCATTCTCCGAACACCCCCGTCGGCAATTTCGTTTGAATTTCGTCCCCTTTGGGAGTAAATCCATTTCAGGAAGCGTTTGGGATGTTTCTTATAGCGTTTGGCGGCGTATCTGTCTACTTCTTTCCGGGCTTCGGGGTTTGTGTATACAAGCAAGTCGTTCCATTTTCGTATGCTTCCCTCATCCACGCGCTCCATGGAGAGCAACAGGAGAATTTCCGACAGCTTTTCGTTCGACAAACTGTCGTTTCCGGTGGGAATGGGACGGTTAATGCCGTGAATGTTCACGGCTTCGAAAGGTAAAAGACTGTAACCGCCCTGTGCATCATTGACCGGCGAAACGCCGAGAGTGTCGCCGTGCATGGCAACAAGCACCGCATTCATGTTGCCGTGCAGAACTTTCAGCGTGTCTTTGACAAGAACATATTTATAATGCTTCTCAGGAGTGTTATCTACAAAACAAAGCGTGGAATCTCTTATGCTGACGTGGCAATAACCGTAGTCGTCTGCCATACGCCACGCTCCTTTTATTCTGTCTTCAAGTCCGAGGCTTGCAATGATGTTTGTGCTGCACGACGTGAGCATTAGTGCGGCGGCAACAACGGTAAAGGCTTTCAAACTTTTCATTTTCTTGCTGTTGAAGTTGCTTTCAAAGTTATGAGTTTGGGGTGAAGCGGCAAAACATGAGGGAGAATTTTCGGACAAAAAGCCGGGAAAACTCCGCGTGTTGGGAAAAAGATGTCTTAACTTTGGCGCGAATTTTCATATTAAACAATCATGTTCGGAAAAGAAATCAATTTCGACCGTTTTGTACGCGGGTTGATATTCATGACGGTGCTTGTGGCGGGATATTTTCTTGTATGTTATCTCAGTCCGGTGCTTGTGCCGTTTGTTGTGGCCTGGGCATTTGCCTACATACTCTATCCGGTGGTAAACTTCTTTCAATACAAATGCCGGTTTTACTTCAGAATGCTGAGCATACTTGTTACGCTGGTCATTGTGATAGGAATAATAAGCACGTTGCTCTATCTGGCAATCCCCGTGATGCTTGAAGAACTTCTGCATCTTAAAGATGTGGCGATAGCATACGTATCGGGCGGCACGGGAGCCGACAGTCTTCCGGAAGTGGTGCAGAAATTCATTCGCGAAAACTCGGACAAGTTGAGAATAGAACGGCTGCTCAACGAAAAAGACCTGATGTCGGGACTGAAAGAAGCCTTGCCGAGGGTGTGGAACATGCTCTTGTCCACGGCAAATGTGCTTATAAGCATAGTTTCGTCGCTCATAGCGTTGCTCTATCTTGTTTTCATGCTCAACGACTACGACCGCGTAAAGAAGGGATGGATAAGGTTCGTGCCTAAAAGCAAAAAGAAGCATGGCCAAAAAGATTGTGAGCGACATAGACAACGGTATGAGCGGATACTTTCGCGGTCAGGCACTCGTGGCATTAGCCAATTGCGTGCTTTTCTCCGTTGGTTTCATGATTATAGGTTTTCCCATGCCTGTGGGACTGGGTGTGTTCATAGGATTGATAAGCTTCATACCCTACGTGCAGCTTCTCGGATTTTTCCCGGCTACTGTGTTGGCAATATTGTGCTCTGTGGACACCGGCAGAAACTTCTGGATGCTGATGCTGGGCGTTATAGCCGTTTATTGTATAGTTCAAGTATTGCAGGACTCAATCATAACGCCCCACATAATGGGCAAGATTCTCGGACTTCGCCCTGCCGTGGTTTTGTTGTCGCTTACGGTTTGGGGCTATCTGCTTGGAATAATCGGATTGATAATTGCTCTTCCGCTCACACAGATTCTTATTTCATATTATCGGCATTATGTGGTTGACGACCCTCTTGACAGCGAAATAGAGAGGGAAAACCGGCGCAGAAAAAAGCTCGAAAGCAAGATAGAAAAGCGTAGAATGAGAGAAAAACGCTTGAAAATGCCCCTGAAAAGGACTAAAAACACGATTTTTCTCAAATTTGTTGCTCCAAAATTTGGTCGGTATTAAAGAACATTGTATTTTTGCACTCGCTTAACGGCAATAACGGCTGATCCGTTAGCTCAGCTGGTAGAGCACAACACTTTTAATGTTGGGGTCTTGGGTTCGAGCCCCAAACGGATCACTAAAAAAATCAAATTAAAAGGAGAGTATTACGAATGTGATACTCTCCTTAATGTTTTTATAAGCTCCTGAATATTATTTTTTGCCTGCATGGAGCAAATTCATACCTTTGCACGCAAATTGAAAATCCTTTTAATTATGGCATTGATAAAGAACTTCAAGGACAAAAGCCCCAAGTGGGGTAGGAATTGCTATTTTTCAGAGAACGCGACGCTCATAGGCGACATTACAATGGGCGATGACTGTAGTGTGTGGTTTTCGGCTGTGATTCGCGCCGATGTTGACGGTGTGAGAATGGGAAACCGTGTGAACGTACAGGACAATGCATGCATACATCAGGCTGGCGGCAAGCCCGTGGTGCTTGAAGACGATGTTACTCTCGGGCATGGAGCCATTGTTCATGCCTGCACCGTGCGCAAGGGGGCACTCATCGGAATGAACGCCGTTGTTCTTGACGGCGCGGAGGTAGGCGAGGGGGCCGTTGTGGCTGCCGGTGCCGTGGTTTTAGGAAATACCAAGGTCGGAGCACATGAAATATGGGCGGGTGTGCCTGCAAAGAAGATGAACAAGGCTGCCGATCCGGGCGAAGCGGAATGGTTTGCCGATGAATACGTGAAACTGAAAGAGTTTTACAAATAAATTCGGGGCACCATCGCTTTCTCGTCTCGCAGCAATGCATTCCCGTGCTGAAATATGCGTATATTTTTCGTGGATATGCGCATGAATTTTGAGGCGTGTGCTGATGTGGTAAAAAACATAAGGCACTTCGTAAAAAATACGAGCCATGTATTTCAAAATATAAGGCACATATTTTAAAATATGTGCCTTATATTTTTGCCTGTTCCAAATGTCTGAAACACAGTAGCCTTTATGAGGACGAAAAAACGGCGTGTTTTTCGCGGTGTTTCGGCTTTACTTTGGAATATTTATGCGTTGGCGTTTGGAGGTGTCAGTGAAGCGTTACTTTCCACGGGTGTTTCACTGCATCGTGTGCGGCGCAACGGCAGGCTTGTGCCGTGCGCACATCAACATCTGCGGGTGCGTAGGTGTTTTTGGTAACGTTTTTCCCCGTCAGCGCCTCAAACCATGTGCAGGCTGCCGTGTAGCGTCCGTAGCTTAGGTTCAGGTGATAGCCGTCGCGGTTCATGTTGTCGCCTATAAAGGTGTTGCGTGCGTTCTGAACGGCTGTTCCGGAGGGTATGACCTTTTTATTCCGTTGTCTTTCATTCCTTTTTGCGACGCTTCCATAATCATTTCGTACATTTTGGTTTGGCTGCGTTCGTAGTTGGGAAATTCGCCGTGGGTTGAGGTCTTGGAGTATGCCCATGTCTGATGCCATACGATTTTGCTCCCGGGTGCGAGCGTTTTTATGTAAGCCACGAGGTATGCAAGGTAAGGCTCGTAGGATTCTGTAAGACCGGAAACTCCGCTTGCCTGTTGCAGACTGATATAGTCCCAGTCTTCTTCGGCTATCGCGGCACTTATTTTTATGTTGTCCTTTTGCACGAGTTTGCCGTCGGCGTTTATTTTGCGGTATCTGTAAGCTCCTTTATCGTTTTCGGCATTGTACCAGTGTTTTTTCAGAGGACATCCGCCTATGTACAGATTGCCTATTATAAATTCGTCGCCTGCGGCTTTGCCAAGTTCATACAGGTTTTGCTCTATGGCATCTTCGGAGAAACTGTTGCCTATGGCGAGCACTTTTATTGTTTTGGCGAACGAACCTTGCAGACTGTATAGCGCAAAGGCAAGGAATAGCAGTAATGTTTTTTAGTTTCATGGATTGCAGTAATTTATAATGTGAATATTTTGCGGGGCAAAGTTAGTGTTTTTTCCAACGGGAGACCGATAACGAGCCGAAACCTTATGGGAACGTGCGGATATGTGCCGCGCCGTGCGGCGTGTGCGGCTCTGTGGATGCCGCCAAGAATTAACAATGAAAAAGATTCGTCGAACAAGCTTTATTTTTTATCTTTGCTTTCCGATATTAAAACAAAACTTATATGAATAAAACAGTATCCGTATTGCTTTTCATTATTGCTGCGATCTTTGCGGCTTCGTGCAGTAGCGATAACGGCGGCAACGACAACAACGACAAGAAACAAATAAAGACCATATACGTTTCGGTTGCCCCGAAAATGGAAACTCCGGCGGGACATGATTTTGCCGAAGGCGATGTTATGTATGCCTGCAACGGAAGTATGGGCGAAAAAAGCTTACTCAGCGTTTTGAAATACGATGAAGCTTCGGGCTGTTTCAAAGGAAATTTCCAATATGTGGCAGACGACGACAGGATTAACTGCTATGTGGTATACGCAAACACATCCAAGGTGAGCGTTGACACGGCAGCGCGGTGCATAACGGTGGACTATCAAAACCAGAACGGAACACTTGCCGATGCCAAGGCGCGCGACTACGCATATAACAGGAGTGCAACAGCCGCCAACCTTAAGAATTCGGCGCAGCCGCTTTCGCTTTACAACGCTTCGGCTTTTCTTAGCATTAAAAAGACGGACGGCGTAAGCCCCAAGGCATACCGCCTTGCTTCCATAGGAAACCGTGTTGCCACAAAGGAGTCCGCTATAGCCGCACCCTTGTTGTTTGCCTCTTTAGCCAAAACTTATATGAATAGCAACATGTTTGTGGTTAATGAGATAGAGAAGATTTCGTGCAATGTCAATTCCGATGGCGACACTTACGTGGCTTTTCATGCGCAGACCATAGCAAAGCCCACGCTTGAGTGTGAAATAACGCTCGAAAACGGTGTGAACATAATAGAGAACGTGGATATTGACGGCAGCAGTGCGGGAAGTTATGGCGATGCGGGAATAAGAACCGCGGATTTCGAGAATGGCAAAACTTATACGGCGACTGCCACAGGGAAAGTCTCGGTCGGAACATTTCTTTGTGATGACGATTTCAATGTCAGGGCAATAGTTTACGACACAGAGAACTTAAATCGCGAACAATACGGTTACGGGCGCGCAATGGCGGTGAACGAGGCGGCGGATAATACTTCGTGGAGCAATGCCGAGACACTTCCGAGTTCGGCTTCGAAATACATTACATCGAGTGTCATGACCGATTTGCGCGGATATGAGGTGTCGGACTATTTCAAAGGCAATGCCGAAAATGCAGCAGTGAACATTGCCGCCACATATCAGAATAGTTTGCAGGGATGTTCCGACTGGTATCTCCCGTCTGTGGGCGAGTGGATGAACTTTTGGAACAATCTGGGCGGAATGACAAAGATAAACATACTGTTGAGGCAGGCGGGAGCCGCAGAACTCAATGGCGTGAAATATTGGACGGCTTCGCTGCGCGGACTGACCGATCCGTATGCCATAATGGAGAACGGCGGAAATTTGATGCCCGTTGCGCAACCGCTGCATTCAAGAACGGGTGAGAGCATCCGTAATGTTCTGAACAATGCGGAACGGCAAAATACGGGGAAGGCTTGCAGAATAATGGATTATATATTGTAACTTTGCAAAAACTATAAGCAAACTACACAACACCAATGGAACCGAAACAAATGTCCTCCAATACTTTCAGGCAAACAAATGCTTTTGCCATGAACTACGCGCTGCCCTACGGAATGTGCTGGATTGTGGGAATGTTGTGCTTTGTAAATTCTTTGGAACACACCATGCTTTCGCTCGTGTTCTATCTGGTGTTCGCCTCAACGCCTGTAATGGGTTATTTGCTGCTTTGCAAATTTCGCGACAGCGTTTGCGACGGCGTGATGTCGTTTGGCAGAGGCTATCTGTTCTCAATACTTTTGTATTTTTACGCAGCCCTTTTGCTTTCGGCGGCATGTTACGTTTATTTTTCAGTTCTTTGACAACGGCGCATTCATAGACGGTTATTTGCAAGGACTGGATTCCCCTGAAGTGAAAGAGGCATTCAAAATGGAAAGCATGAGACAACTGACCGACGGAAAGGGACTTGACGACATGAAGAACGTTCTTGAAACAATGCAGTCCGTTTCGCCGGTAACCTATGCGGCAAATCTTCTTGACATAAACATATTTCTCGGTTTGATTCTGTCCTTGCCGGCATCATTACTCGCCGTGCGCAGAACAGCCAAAAGCAAATGATAAAAATATGGACATATCGCTGGTAATTCCACTCTATAACGAGGACGAAAGCATAAAGGAACTATATGATTGGATAGTACGTGTGGCAAAAAACAACTCGCTTACGTATGAAATAATATTCGTGAACGACGGAAGCACAGACAATTCCTGGAAAGTGATAGAGGAACTTTCTGAAAAAGATACCAATGTTCACGGCATTAAGTTCCGTCGTAATTATGGCAAAAGCGCAGCTCTTTACTGCGGATTCAAGAAAGCGCAAGGCGATGTAGTAATAACCATGGACGCCGACCTTCAGGATTCGCCCGACGAGATACCCGAGTTGCGCCGCATGATTATTGAGGACGGTTATGACCTTGTTTCGGGCTACAAAAAGAAACGTTATGATCCGCTTTCCAAAACTATTCCCACGAAACTCTTTAATGCCACGGCGCGAAAGGTTAGCGGCATAAACAATCTGCATGATTTTAATTGCGGTTTGAAGGCTTATCGTCGCGAAGTCATAAAAACATCGAAGTATACGGCGAAATGCATCGCTACATACCGTATCTTGCAAAAATGCGGGCTTCGACAAAATTGGCGAAAAGGTTGTGCACCATCAGGCACGCAAGTTCGGGCATACAAAGTTTGGCGGCCTCAATCGTTTCTTTAATGGTTATCTCGACTTGTTGAGTTTGTGGTTTCTCACGAGCTTTGGTCGCAAGCCGATGCACGTTTTCGGATTTCTCGGGTCGCTTATGTTTTTCATCGGATTCGTTGCCATAGTAATTGTGGGTGCAAATAAACTTTACGCTCTCGGCAATCATATTCCCGCACATCTGGTTACCGATTCTCCGTATTTCTACATTGCGCTAACTATGATGCTTCTCGGCACGCAGTTGTTTCTTGCCGGATTTCTCGGAGAGCTTATCAGCCGCAACGCATCCTCACGAAACGACTACAAA